>Ga0182739_1000231_pt1 | contig 93964 bp, 79 predicted proteins | sample eDN5th30CBELigBY_FD_128873 | JGI IMG/M metagenome (GOLD analysis project Ga0182739, IMG submission 128873) | Enriched backyard soil microbial communities from Emeryville, California, USA - eDNA 5th pass 30_C BE-Lig BY (version 2) (version 2) | ecosystem: Environmental > Terrestrial > Soil >...
CTGCGCCTGACTTGTTACGTCGAGCGATGTGCTGTTATCGAAGCCTGCCATAATAGCTAGCGCCTCTGTCGCACCTGCTGCCGTCAAAGTAACATTAGTCGAACTGGATGTCAGGGTCGTCAATGTCGGTGGAATTACCACCGTCACAGGCACGTTCTTTGTTAGTCCACCATAGGTGACGACGATGTTCGTGGTTCCATTTGCCACGGCCTTCACGACACCCTGAGCACTGACCGTCGCGACGCTCGCATTGGCACTCGTATATTGCGCCTGGCTTGTTACGTTAAGCGATGTGTTGTCATTGAAGCCAGCCGTGATGGCGAGCGATTGCGTCGCACCGGCTGCTGTCAATGTAACACTTGCTGGATTGGACGTCAGACTTGTTAGGGTCGGTGCAGGATGCACGATCGTCACCGTATATTGCACTGACGTCGTTGCCGGGGATGCTGCTGAATCTGTCGCACTAATCGTGAAGCTATATGTACCGCTAGAGCTTGGTGCCCCAGAAATTACTCCTGTTTTTGCATCCAAGATCAGTCCTTGAGGTAGTGAGCTTCCTTCAGCGACTGAATAAGTAATGTCTCCTGTCCCACCAGATGCTGCTACGCTGCCGGAATAGGCTTGTCCTACAATTAAGGACGAAGTGGATTGAATCGAATCGGGTAACTTGATTGGTACTGTATAGTTGAAGCTTGCAACTGCGCCATTCAACCAGCCGGACTTAACGGCGACGGCTTTGATTGTTACTGATTTGGTGATTGTGATTGGCAAGCTGTATAACGCACTCTCGGTAGTAGGTGTACTACCGTCAGTCGTATAATAGATCGCTGCTCCCGGTGTCCCAACACTAAGCGATACACGCGTACTTAATGGTACTTCTCCGCCTTGTACATTAGATGTTGGCGTTTCAGTAGTTAGTACTGGTATGATAACCACTGGTGCTGGAGGTGGTTCAGTCACGCTAAAAGTCAGAGTGGCGCTGGCTCCCCCTTGTCCAACTATATTTAGCGTGTAACTTCCTCCCTTGCCTGAGCTTGATAGCCAGATTGATAAAGAAGAAGTCCCTAGTTGACCAGCGGAAGCCGCACTGACCGTTCCTACGGAGATATTACCTGAAGAAGGGCTAAGAGATGAAGTAATTTGACTTAAAGCTGCAGCTGGTGCTATATTGCCATATTGATCATATGCATCAAAGTTCACTTGATAACTTTTATTCCATTCGACTTGCGTTACTTCTTGTCCACTTGCGTTACGAAGCGAGCCTATGATTTTGATGCTGCTAATAAGTGGTGCATCCCCAACAGTAAAAGCTTTATTAACTGAAACTGCACTGTCCAGATTATATATAGTGATGCTTACCCGATCATTTTTTTTAAGCGATGAAGTATCTAATGTGACAACTTGATTAATAGAATCAATTGACACAGAACCTGTTGAACTATTCGCTTTAAATTCAAAGCCCTCTTCAACTACCTCACCAAATTGATTGGTGGCCTTGAAAGAAATAGAAGTCGCCTTAGAAGGAGCAATTGTATCGGATGCGGAATCAAAATCTAATTTGGTGATCCTTTCTTTACCTGTAGTCACCGAACCCGTAGTTACGTCTACCGTATCAGCATTCAAGCCAGATAAAGTGACGGTAAGGTTTCCATCTCCTAATTTTTTGTCGAAAGTCAAAGTGGCACTTCTTCCATCAGCATCCCACTCGACTTGTGCACCTGCAGCTATTGATGTGGATAGACTAGCTTTCGATGAATCAACAGGCTTATTGAAGGAGACCCTGACTTTCTTTGTCCCGATTTGTTTCACTTCCGTGAGAGACACTTTCCCAGCTGGAACATACTGTTGTTTGGCTTCATAAGCGCCTGTAAGAAGCAGATCGCGGGTTGCGTTAGCCTGTCCACCGAACTTCCCGTCTTCCCCATTTGCCAACAGTTTCAGCTCTAACGCCAGAGCGACATAACCCTGCGCCCAATTGGACACCGTTGTGTCCGTTCCTGTTTTGGCTTGGGCATCCGCGTCCTTGCCGAGAACCCGAATCAGGAACGTCGCGAGCTGTTCCTTTGTGACTTTGCCCGCCGGGTTATAGATACCTTCTGCGACTCCATCCGTAATACCCGCGGATTTGAGCGCTTCGATATACGGCAAAGCGTAGCCGTTCGCAGAATCGGAGGAGACATCCGAGAAGCTCGAGGTCTGCAGACCTTTATCGACTTTAAGATCCATAAGCAATGCGGCAACCTTTGCGAACTGCGCGCGATTCATTTCATCTTTGAGACCGAATTCGCCATTGCCTACACCGTCAAATATGCCGGCAGAGATCATGGTATCGAACTTGGCCTTTGTTGCTGCATCCAAGTCCTTCAAGTCCTTGAAGTCTGCAGAAGTTTTCGCAGTTGCTGCTTCTGCGGTCTCAACAAAGCTGTTGACAGGAGTAGAGCATAGAATCGCTGTTAACAATAAAACAATAAATTTTTTTTTCATCCTTCGACCTCCTTGTACAAAATTCTACTAATTTCGATTTATCCTGTGATCAAATTATCATAATTGACATCTATAATGTCGAAATGTAAAGAAATCTTTAAGTTTGTACTCATCTTTAATGTAGAGAAAGAATAAGTAATGGGTGGAGCGATGTTTAAAGGGCAGCTTGGTGAGGTTGAACTAGCGATGGAACAACGATTTCGGACGAGCGAAATTAAAAAAGACGAAGGGACAGTCCTACGACTCTCCCCCCGCCTGTTCTATTCAATTGGACAACCGTTTCTTTGCGGCGCCAATCAGCATCGGAATGGCAATCACAACACCTAAGATAACCGTAACAATAGAACCCTCCAGACCAAAGTCCCCGCCCGTGAGTAGTGCCGCACCGTTTACCTCCACAGTAAACAACCCATCCGCAGGGAGTCCCGAAACAGGAATGCCTAGTAGGCCCTCCAATGCATTCCATGAAAAATGCAGCCCCATGGCGAACCACAGGTTGCGCCGCCACAAGAACGCAGCCCCGAGCAGCACTCCTGCTTCTAGGGTGATGGCAAGTGTGCTCCATAGCGTCGCACCTGGATTGCCAAGATGAAAAGCACCAAAGATGAGTGAGGTAACGGCGAGTGCGATCCAGCTGCCCCCTAATTTCTGAATGGCCTGAAGCATTAATCCACGAAACACCAGTTCCTCGACTATGGCTGCACCCAGCGCTGTTCCAATGGATGTTAGAAGAATAGAACTTGGATCTGCAGCATTTGCCCAATGGAAGGCGTAGCCTCCCATCATTGCAATAATAAGAGTGGACACTACGATAAAGATTGCCCCAGTCAGTATGCCCCAGACAGCTTCGATCCCTGCACGCTGCCGTGATAGCTCTGGCGTTGCTCGTCGCGCCACATATTTCATGATAAGCTTATACAACAGGATGGCTGCGAAGCCCAGCAGGACTGTCAATAGTAGGTAACCGATCCCCTCTACTCTCTCGGTTGATATTAGGAATAACCCCTGTACAAGAATAATAGCGGCTGCGCCCAGCAGCATCCAGATGATTGGAAAACGCAATACCTTCTCTATGGTTAGAGACGTTTCTTTCTTCATGTCTTTCATCAGCTCCTATATCGGTTGGTAGCTATAAGTTTATGATGAAAAAGTCATAAAGAGACAGTGCGCTTTGGTCATCACTTGGCCTATCTGGGGTCCAGTATTCCCGAATCTCGAGCCTTGCGGGCAGCCTCCCGTCTTCCTTTCACCTGGAGCTTCGAATAAATCGTTGAGATATAATTCTTAACTGTCCCTTCACTAAGAAATAGCTCCTCGGCAATATCTTGATTACGCAGGCCAGAGGCCAGCTTATGCAGCACTTCAATCTCACGGACGCTGAGTCCATATTCGTTACTTCGTGTGGTGGTTGTGTTGTTCATGTTCAAGTTTTTGATCATTTTGCTCGCCATCTCCTGGGTAATTAAGGTTCCTCCCGCATGAACCACCCGTATGCCTGCAGCGAGGTCCTTGGGATGAATGGCCTTGAGCAGATAACCCTCTGCTCCATGGCTTAACGCCGCAAGCACATATTCTACCTCGTTATAGGAGGTCAGCATGATAATCTTGATGTCAGGCATTCGCTCCTTAATCAGGGCTGTTGCAGCCACACCATCCATGACTGGCATATTGATATCCATCAGCACAATGTCCGGCTGAACCTGCTCGCAGCCTTGAACAGCTTCCTCTCCATTTCTAGCCAATGCAACGATTTCGATATCTTCTTCCATGGGCAATACGATATGTAAACTCTCTAGAATTAGTTCTTGATCATCGGCAAGCAGCACTTTAATGTTTGCCATGCAGCAGCCCCCCCTTCAGCGGAATTGCACACTTAACCTCGGTAATTGCCTTAGCTTCCTCCTTGGAATACACAGACAAGCAGCCCCCTAATTGCTCAATTCGATGCTTCATTGTAGTCAGGCCGAAGCCATAATCCAGCTTATCAATCGGTTGCCCGTTATTCCGAATGATCAATTGCAGCGTGCTCTCGTTAAACGCCAGCTCCAAATGCAATTGAGATGCTCTCCCATGCTTTAATGCGTTCGTAAATGCCTCCTGGATGACCCGAAGGATCGTTTGCCGTACTTCAAAACGCACCATGGGTTCTGTCCCTAGAACATTTATGGTCAGGTCCGTTCCAGTATGCTCTTGGAAACGAGCCATAAGGTCCTCCACCTGTCGGATCAAGCTCGACTCCTCTTCTTCCCCTATCTCATGAACAATGTTTCGCATGTCGTCCAGATTTTGTTCAGCCAATGCTCTTAAGCGGATTAGCCGGTCTTTGACCTCTTCAGGCTTGCGATCCAGAAGGGCAATTGATGCGTCGAGGCTCATAATGAGTGAGATAAAGGAGTGTCCCAATGTATCATGAAGCTCCTTGGACATGCGGTTGCGCTCTTCATGCAGCGTCAAGGTCTCGATTTCCTTGGAGTAGAGGGTTAACAACTTATTTTGCCGTTCCACTTCAAGTGCCAGCACGTTCTTCTGATCATATGCCTTGGCTACAGAGCTTGCCCATATGCCGATGAAGCAGAACAACAGATTGTCTGTGGAGAAGCTAAATACCTGCTGCCAAGGTAAATACATGTAAGTCTGCGAGAGAAAAGGAATGACTGCCACCACAGGAATGACCCAGAGCGTCTGCTTCGTCAATAAGTATCCCATTGTAAGACTTAGCAGCAAATAGTCCGCTCTTGAAGTTAGATCCGGATGAATGACAGAATTCACATAATAAGAACCGCCCAGCAACAGCTCCAGTATGCAGAACCAAGCTTTGTTATTTCTTCGTTGGGGGAACCAGAACAGCAAAGGGACAACCAGTGCTAAGATAAGCCAAATGATATTTACTACGGTTAGGATCGAGAACTCGCTTTCTAGCAGTAGACGGGACCCTAGCAATATATAGTGATAAGCACGAAGAGAAAATATGCCCCAATCCATGAAAGATAATATTTTTTTCATATCGCATCCCGCATTTCCGGTAAAATAAATCAACAACAGTGAATCCAGTGTATCATTACAGCTTTTTTCCAACAATTGCACTTCTGCTTATTATCGTTGAGCCTTTAGAAGTTTATAAGAAATAACCCCCGTGGTTACGAGGGTTATGACCAGTCATATCTAACTTTCGGTTGATTACTTATTGGCTATACCTTGCGCTGCATTGGAAACATCCTTCCACATCTCCCAAGCGGCCAGGCCGCCCAGTCGAATCAGCTTGTTGTTAGAGTGGGGACTTCCATCCTTAACCCTTGTAAAGTTCTGCTTGATCTATGGAATGGAATGAGCGATCAGCACCCCCGATTTACAATCAACATCGTCCATTTCGAGGATAACGCCCATGCTCTTCCTGCCACTTACCGGACGCTAGGCGAACGGTTCGATATCCTTGCAGGGCCATTCCTGACGGATTGCTGGAAGGACTACTTTCAAATGCTCGAATTGGGTAGATATCGTCTTTGTTTCGCTGTTTCTCGGAATCATCGTTTGGCTTCAAGAGAAAGATTGTCTATTAAAGATTTGTATGGTGAGACAGTAGCAGTGGTGAACGGGGGTAAAAATACGGTCATTGATGAAGTCCGCAGTGAAATGAAGAATCATCCCAAAATACGAATTAAAGATGTACCGCGACTTTTTGATCTTGATGTATTCAACAGGTGTGAAGAGAGCAATGCGGTGCTGCTGACCCTGGAGACGTGGGCGGATGTTCATCCGTCCCTTGTGACGATCCCTAGTGATCTACAGCTGACCATTCCATATGGTTTGCTCTATCCCATGCATCCTTCCGGTGAAGTCAGTCAATTTCTCGGAATTATTAACGAATGGCGATCTAGCCAAGGTCATTCGGTCATTACGAGGCCTGGAAAGTAGTTTTAGATATATAATAGAACGAGCGGGTGGGTATGCGAATACGAAATCCGTAAATAGAGATAAATGGATAGGAGAGGAATCGGGTATGTCGATATACCAATTCGAAGTAGAACAACCAAACGGCGATTTCATTTCGTTGGATCAGTACAAGGGGCGCGTCGCGCTTATTGTCAATACGGCGAGCAAATGTCAGTTCACGCCACAGTTTGACGACCTTCAGCGTATGTATGAAAGATTTGGACAAGAAGGGTTGGAGATCCTGGGTTTTCCCTGCAATCAGTTTGCTGATCAAGAGCCTGGGACAAGTGAAGAGGCGGCTTCTTTCTGCAGAATCAATTATGGTGTGACGTTTAAAATCTTTTCCAAAGTGGATGTAAACGGACCAGAAGCGGATTCCCTCTTTAAATACCTAAAACAACAGGCCCCGTTCCAAGGGTTTGATCTTAATGATATTCAGGCTAAATTATTGAAGCTTATGATTGCCGAGAAGTATCCAGAATGGCTTGTTGGGGATGATATTAAATGGAATTTCACCAAATTCCTTATTGATCAGAACGGGGATGTCGTGAAGCGTTACGAGCCAACGGACGAAATAGATCGCATTGAAGGAGATATTGAACGTTTACTTAACGCTTAATTTCGATTACACATGCGCCCGAGGAAGGGCGCTTACGAATGATACATAGGAGAGGAGCTGCTGACTGTGGCACAATCAATAAAAGGTAAAGTAGCAATCGTAACTGGTGCGGCAAGAGGGATCGGCAAAGCAACGGCTATTGCATTGGCGCAAGAAGGGGTAAACGTTGGCCTGCTGGCTAGGAGTGAAGCGGGTTTGAAGCAAGCTGCCGCTGAACTGGAAGGACTAGGTGTTAAAGCAGCCTATGCCATCGCCGATGTTTCATCCAAAGAGCAAGTGGAAGCAGCGATTGCAGGTATACAGAAGGAGCTAGGTTCCGCTGACATCCTGATCAATAACGCTGGGATCGCGACATTTGGTACGGTCTTGGAGATGGACCCGGAAGAATGGAAGCGAATGATCGATACGAATTTGCTGGGCACCTACTATGTAACGCGTGCGGTTCTACCGCAGCTGATTGAGAAGAATGGCGGGGATATTATTAATATTTCCTCTACTAATGGATTAGCTGGGGCAGCTACCTCAAGCGCCTACAGCGCGTCCAAGTTTGCGGTGATCGGGTTCACGGAATCCCTCGCGCAGGAAGTCCGCCGCAATAATATTCGCGTATCGGCCCTCACACCAAGCACGGTTGCGACAGATCTGGCGCTTGACCTAAGCTTGATTAAAGAGAACGTTGAGTCCAAATTCATGCAGCCGGAAGACATTGCAGAATTCATTGTCAATCAGTTGAAGCTTAATCCGCGTATTTATGTGAAGACAGCTAGCTTTATTGCAACAAACCCCTATTAAGTGAATGACTCTCCGATATAAAAAGTAGAGAACGACGGGCTATCGCCTCGAATTATTCAACAGACAGAATGACTTATCTGAATACATCGTCAGGGGCTTGCACGACCCTTGGCGATGTATTTTTTGTGCCCAGTAGTCAATACGAAGTCAACAATCCGTACGCAAGCACCGAGTCGAAATCGTACATGGTATCCCGAATAAAATACAGTATAATAGGTTTTATTACATCTGTGTGAGCCGAGAGGAATGAATGAACCATGCGAATCCAATACCGATACTACGAAACGCTGTTGAACTCCAGCCTATTGGAAGGCGTATGGAATTTGTTATGCTGTTACGATAATGATTTTATCCCGCCACTATCAGCCCGCGAGCATACTTACCAGTCCGACTTGACGCCAGGCCTAACGGTCAGACAAGAGCCGAAGCGATACTTTGAAATGTTGAAGGAGCAGGCTTTTCTGCTGGTACAGGATGGAGACGAAGTGATTGGATTCATGTCTTTCCGCCCTCATTATACGAATGAAGAGATGGGTGACCATGTTGAAACGATCTATGTTACGACGGTGATCGTGGACAAGGAGTATCGCGGTCAAGGCATCACGACGCACTTGTACGCGGAACTAGAGGAGATTGCAAAGCAAAGGAACATGCCGATCATGACGAGAACCTGGTCTACGAACGACAGCCATATTCGGGTATTGCACAAAATCGGGATGCGGGAGGTCAAAAGAATCGAGGACGGACGAGGTCCTGGCATTGACACCGTCTATTATCGCAAGAATCTATAGGAGGAACAGACATCATGAACAGCAAGCGATCCCTATGGCAGAAGCTTCATGCCTATAAGCTTAACAACAATGTGTATGTTGTTTTCATGTTAGCCGCAAGCGTACTAGGTTCTATCGTCATTTACATATCCCCTCTGCGAGAGAGCCGCTTCGTACCAGAGCTGGCGCTGGCTTGTGCTACTTCTCTGCTAGCGTCCATCTTCTCCCTCGTCTCCGATATTTACGTCAAATATAAAGATCAAGAAAACGATAAGCTCCTGGAAGGAATACATGAGTTCGGGATCAGTGATCTTCATTTCAATAAGCAGCAGCTGTTGGAGCACCTGCTGAATTCATGCGACAAGGAAGTGTGGGTCTCCGGATACCGTTTGATTCTGACCAGCAGGATTTCCTCAAGTCTGGTGCAGGCGATCAAGCAAGGCGCTGAGATAAAATTGTTGATTTCCCCACCTTGGCTGGACGGATTTAGATTGGTTTACGGTGAAAACGAACGTGTGATAGACAACTACTGCAAAGTATTCAGCGCGATTGCAAAAGCATGCAGAGAGGCGGGTCGTCCCGTAGAGCAAGTATGCCAGGTGCGTTTTACCAAGAAGCCTTTGTTTAGCGATACCTATAAAGTAGATTTGCATATCGTGACTGGACCTTATATGCATAATCGGGCCGAAGATGATCAACGTATTACGGCCAACGATTTCTTTACATACAATTTAATTAAGAAAAGCCGCTTATACCATTTGGTTGAGAATGAATATATGACCGTGTGGGAAGAAGCGGAGAGTCTCCTTGTATGGGAGGACTATGCGAGGGCTTCCGAGCAAATCCGAATTGAGGACCTGCGGGAAAAAGAGAAGATCGAGCTCATGATGGAAGCATGCTTGCCAATTAGTCACGGTGAGGAAAGAACAGAGCAGGCGGGGTGAATAGAGCCGTACCGGCTGCGGCTTAGTGTAGTATGCTTTACACGCATGGTGAAGCATACTACACTAAATCCGTAAGTATTCAGCCTCACATAAACTGCAAAGTAGACTTTGCAAACTCAATGGCAGAAAGGAGAAGACTTCAATTGGGACGAAAACAGTCATTCACCGAAACAGAGCTGCTTGAGGTGACAAGACGATTAATATTACAGCATGGCTACGATGGATTCCATCTCAAATTGCTGTCGCAGCATCTGCCAGGAGCCCGAAGCACAATTTACCAATACTTTGCCAATAAAGAAGAGATCGTTGCTGCTTGTATGAGGCGGGCGATCTCGAAGGTGTTGGAAAATGCATCTCAAATCGATGAGACAGAAACCATGTCTGCACTCCAGCAGCTGCTGAACGTCTATGTGGAAGATTCTATGCTGCATCAGCTCCTTGGAGATGCTCATAAAATTAAAACAAACCATACGAAAGCGCTTGATGATCTAGCATTCGTTGAACAGGCACACTCCATTCTTAAGGTACAGCTTTCACGTCTGTTCGAGCGGGCACAGAAAGAGGGAAAGCTCAGAGGGGATATCCCTTTGCCGGTGCTCATTGGTACTTTCTTCAACCTGATTAATACCCCGAACATGATGAATATCCCAACGAGTCAGTGGGGGAGCTTATTGTTTCAAATGTGGATCGGGGGCTCTAAGGGCTAACCATGTAGCCTGAATGGAATTTGACACACGTGTCATTTATATGGTTTAATAGTGAAGGCGCAGGAAACGGTCTAATTAATTTGACACATGTGTCGAATATTTTGAGTCAGGAGATGGAGCAGGATGTTTTTGGCTATGAGAGAGTTGCTTCATAGTAAGACGAAGTTTTCAATGATCGTCATTATTTTCGTGCTAATTGCCTGGTTGGTGTTTATCTTATCAGGCTTGGGTAATGGATTATCGACGCTTGCAGCATCGGTATTCAAGAACATGGATACGGATTATGTTGTCTTCCAACAGGGGTCGCAGTCATCAATGAGTAAGTCGCTGCTTTCTGAACAAATGGTTGCAGAAGTTGAGAAACTGCCGAACGTAACCGCTGCCTCACCAATGGGAAGCTCGATGGCAACAGCGCTCAAAGGGCAAAGCAACAATAATGAAGATAAGGTTGACGTCGCGATTATTGGGATCAATCCAGGCAGCTTCTTGGAGCCAGCTATCGTTGAGGGAAGTCCATTATCAGCGGATAGCCCGAACAATGTCATTGTAAATGCAACCATGAAGGACGAGGGCTTTAAGCTGGGTGATACTTTCCAATTGGATGGCACTACACAGTCGCTGACCATTGTCGGGTTTGTAGAGAATCAAACCTATAACCACGTTGCAGCGGTGTTTACTCCGATGTCGGAATGGCGCAAGATTGCCTTCGCTGCACCCGGTTCCGATAAGGGAATTGAGGCCCCTGTTAATGCTATTATGCTCCAAGGGAAAGATATAGATTCAAGCGTAATTGATGAACAGTTATCGAATACGGATACGGTTACTCGTGCGGGAGCCGTGCAAGGGATGCCGGGTTACAAAGAAGAGAACGGCTCAATTCTGATGATGCTTGGTTTCCTGCTAGCGATCTCTGCATTCGTTCTTGGCGTATTCTTTTATGTATTAACTCTGCAAAAAACGAATCAATTCGGCATTATGAAAGCAATCGGCGCAAGAAACAGCTTCTTAAGCAAGGCGATTATATCCCAAGTGTTCGTGCTGTCGTTGATCAGTATTGTGATTGGAATTCTGCTCACATACGGGACAGCTGCAATCATGCCGAAGGGTATGCCGTTCAAGCTTGAGACGAATCTGGTTATTGTTTACTCCATTGTGCTTCTTGTTATTTCGCTGCTCAGTTCATTAGTGTCGGTTCGTAGAATTACAAAGATTGACCCGCTTAAGGCGCTCGGGAGGGTTGAATAGTGAGTAAAGGATTACAGCTTAGTCAAATTACAAAATACTACGAAGAAGGCGGCAATCGGGTCGCTGCACTTGATCATGTCTCTATCTCGGTTGAACCAGGAGAGTTCGTAGCTGTAGTCGGACCATCTGGATCTGGTAAGAGTACCTTCTTATCCATAGCGGGAGCGCTGCTCAGAGCTTCTGAAGGTGAAGTCATTCTGAATGGGCATAACCTCTCTAAGATGTCTGATAAAGAGCTGTCTAACATTAGACTAAGAGAAATCGGGTTTATTATGCAGTCATCGAACCTGGTTCCTTATTTAAACGTTCTTGATCAATTGCTATTAGTGAAGAAGATGTCTGGAAGGGTTACATCGGAGAATCGTTCATTTGCCATCAAGCTGCTTGAAGATCTGGGTCTTGGCGCCAAGCTGAAGAGCTTCCCGGAAGAGCTCTCCGGGGGAGAGAAACAGCGTACCGCCATCGCTCGCTCCTTCATTAACAATCCTAACGTCATTCTGGCCGATGAGCCGACAGCAAGTCTAGACACCAAGCGCGCACATGAAGTGGTTAGTCTGATCGCCAATGAAGTCAAGCTGCGCCAGAAAGCGGCGATCATGGTTACCCATGATGAGCGGATGCTTGAATATTGCGATAAGGTATATCGGATGGAAGACGGAACAATGAGTCTGGTTTAATTGTTAATTGTGAGGGCAATTTAAATTTCAATAGATCAAATAACTTAGGGAGATGATTGGAATGATCATCGTCAACAACAGAATTAAGGTTAAAAAAGGAATGGGCGCGGCAATGGCGCCGAGATTTACGGCCCCAGGTCCACTGGACACCTTCGAAGGCTTCGTGAAGGTTGAAGTATTGCTGACGCAGAACCTGTCCGAATATGATGAACTGAATGTAAATATGTACTGGGAGTCGATGGATTCGTTCACAGCTTGGCGGAATAGCGATGCCTTCAAAGCAGCACACCAGCGTCCAGAGCCAAGCTCAGAGGCGGCAAGCACAGAATCTCCGATTCTCGGAAGCGAGATTATTACTTATGAAGTGGCAGCTGTTAAAGAAATCGCGAAATAATAATGGAATGCCAGAACAGCGATACAAGATGAACCTCTTGTATCGCTGTTTTTGTTGTATATTGGTACTGAACGCGTAACAAGGCATCCAGGGCTTAAATCAAGCTTGATATAAGCGAGACGATCGTTGCAAATCTTATTCGGGTTTATTTTGCAGTACCGGAGGCGATAGAACGATGGGGAAAGTATTCATGCTGGCACCTGACTCCTTCAAGGAGAGTATGACTGCGAAGGAAGTATGTGAGGCGATGGAAGCGGGGATTAAACGGGCAATACCTGATGCGACCTGTATTCATGTACCGATGGCGGATGGTGGAGAGGGCACCGTTCAGTCACTGGTCGATGCAACAGGCGGCGTATTAGTTCCAATGGAAGTGACGGGACCGCTGGGCATTCCTGTACAAGCTCATTATGGTATTCTAGGCGATGGGAAAACAGCCGTTATCGAAATGGCATCTGCAAGCGGTATCCATTATGTAACCAAGGAAACGAGGAACCCCCTGATTACGACCACTTTAGGTACTGGGGAATTAATGAGAGCCTGCATAGAGAAGGGCATTACGGACATTATTCTAGGCATTGGCGGCAGTGCAACGAACGATGCGGGTACTGGTATGGCGAAAGCACTTGGTTACAGGTTTCTAGATCAAACAGGTCATGAGCTTCAGCTTGGCGGCGGTTTCCTAGGGGACTTGGCAAGCATTGATACATCCAACGTGATGCCGCAATTGCGAGAGGTTAACATTACGATTGCCTCAGACGTTACGAACCCATTATGCGGGCCGCGAGGCGCTTCCGTCGTGTTTGGTCCGCAGAAGGGTGCAACAGCAGAGATGGTGCAGCGTTTGGATGCGAATTTACTTCATTTTGGCCATATTGTTGAAGAGCAGCTCGGTATTGCCGTCGCGGATGTGCCTGGTGCAGGGGGTGCAGGTGGACTGGGTGCAGGCTTGATGGCATTTACGAACTCCCGGATGAGAAAGGGCGTAGACATCGTCATTACGTATACGGGGCTGGAGCAGAAAATGAAGGGCGTGGACTACTGCTTTACAGGTGAAGGTGGAATCGACTTTCAAACGAAGTTCGGCAAAACACCGTACGGCGTTGCCCAGGTTGCTAAACGTGTGAATGAGCAGATAAAAGTTATTGCTTTAGCTGGTTATGTCGGCAAGGACGTAGAAAGTCTGTACGAACAGGGCTTTGATGCGATCTTCGGCATCGCTCCCGGAGCAGCGGATCTAGACACGTTACTGGCTAAGGGTAAAGAAAATGTGGCGCGCACAGCAGAAAGCGTTGCGAGATTGTTAATGCAGGCACGCTAGGAATGAGGTGTTAGTTCATGATCTACAGAGTGGCTTTGTGCGACGACGATGAGAAGCAGCGCGAGCTTGTTAAGAACATGCTGATTGCACTATCGGTAAAGTCGAATATTGAATTCGAATGTGAATTATTCCACTCAGGAGAGCAGTTGATAGCTCATTATAAAGAGCATAACAAGCCCTTCCATATTCTAATATTGGATGTTGAGATGGGGGGTATGAACGGGATTCAAGCTGCTCAAATCATTAGGGATATGAACAATCTAGATGAACAGATCATTTTTCTAACCAGTTACCCGGAATATATGATGGATAGCTTCGACGTCATCACCTTCCAGTATTTAATCAAGCCTATTGCCCCACCTATCTTGGAAGAGAAGGTCATCAAGCTATGCCAATACTTCCAAGCACGCGAGAAGAAATGGATGATTATTAAATCGTCTTATGAAGAAGTGGTTGTAAGATACGATGAGCTCATTGCTATTGAAGCCGCGAAGAGCTTAACGATAAAGAGTAAATTAAACTTTATTACGACGAGCCAAACCTATGAAAGCAAAGGCATTATATCCGAATATGCCGCAGCATTAAAGGACTACAACTTCTTGCAAATCCATCGTTCGATTATGATCAACCTGATGCATGTGAAGAAATTTGCTAGTGGAACCGTGCTTATGTCTAATGGGATGGAGCTTCCCATAGGCCGTTCCAAAGTGAAAGAGGTTAAAGACTTCTACACCAAATTTATGATTACGAAGGTCCGTTGATATGATTCATAACAATTTGCCTCTTGTCCTCTGCATCGCGCTTGTCATGTGTTTTCAAATACGTTTATTTTTCAACTCCGTCTTGGATCAGTCGGCCCGAAAGCCGAACAGATTCGTTTACTTCGCTCTATTCGTGCTGCTTGCTTTCGTTTATTTGACGGTTTTTATAACGTCCCTTGTATCCTCGATCCTGGCGTTGGCGATGATCTTTGTATTGGCGCAGGCTTATCGAGTAGAACTGAAGACCAAGATTATTTTCACTGTGCTGTATGGCGTCCTGATGACGATCGTTAACTTCATATCGCTGTATATTATTTACGCAATAGACTCGGTTGATCTTGCTGCTATTGATTTCGCTAGCGTACAAGCTCGGGACCAATTGCCTTTTACGAAGGCTGCTTTACTAAGCTGTATTATTATGTTCGTTGTTATTCAGATCATACGGCTTATAGCCAGACGCAGAAGCTTCTCTATCCATTATCGTTATTACATCCTATTCATGATCGTCCCCTTGATAAGCATATACCAGCTTAATGTTCTGACTAGCTACGGCGAGAAGAACATTCATTATTTCATTTCGATCATGGGGTTCCTATTCATCAATGTAGGTATCGTCTATATCCTTGATCATCTTATTGATAAATTTCAATTCATGCATGAGAATGCGCAGCTGCAGAAGCAAATGGATTATCAGGATGCGAACTACGAGAAGACGGTGCACAGCTTCAAGTCGATCAAGCGAATCATTCATGACACGAACCAGCAGTTTCTATATATCGAGGAGTGTATTAACCGTAATGAGTTAGCCGCGGCTAGAGAGCATATTAAGGCTACGTTGAATAAGGTCGAGGGAGCCTATCACAGGGTTAATACCGGCAACCTAGTGATCGATGCGCTCGTAACGAATACGCTGAATATTGGCCAAGCGAACGGGATAAGAATCGATACAAAGCTAAGCCTCAATGGCCAGCAGTTAACGATGGACAGGTATGATTTATGTGTCGTGCTAGGCAATATGCTGGATAATGCCATCGAGGCGTCTAAGAAGGTTAAGGTGGCAGAGGATCGGTATATGGTAATCAAGATACATGCAGATGAATCTACTCTATTGATTCATGTTCATAATCATATGGAGAATGAAGTCGCGCAATTGCAGAGCCAGAAGCCGAACCCGGAGTATCATGGCATAGGCTTGACGAACATATCCAGAATTTGCGAGAAGTACGGTGGGAATATGACTATTGAAGCCAAGCATAGGACCTTTCATAACATGGTTATCATCCCTATATAAGACAATCCCTAGACAACACATGTTGTTTAGGGATTGTTTTTTTCGTTTCAGGGCGTTTTGCGTAATTGGATAAGTCGCCATTGTATGATTGGGCCAGCAGTTAAATTTGATGATCTAAGAAGGAGTGAATGATGATGAAGAGAATAGTTACCGCATCTATCGCGGCTATGCTTTGTCTAATACCGATGACGCATGCTTCTGCAGAAACACAAGCACAAGCGCAGGCACAAACACAGAACAATCAGGCTTCATTAAAGGCCAAGGCTCACAGCCTGGCATCGGAGCTGGTGAACAATTATGGCGTTAGCGGGCTGCAGTATGCCATTATGGACCATGGATCCATCGTTGTATCCGAAAGCGCTGGTGTACATGATAAGGCCGCCAATACGCCGGTTACCACAGATACGATGTTCGGCATAGGCTCAGTCAGCAAGATGTATGTAACGGCTGCAACGATGATGCTCGTGGATGCCAACCAGGTTGATATCGATCAGCCGCTTACAACGTACATCCACGATTTTAAGATGGCAGATGAGCGGTATAAACAAATTACGCCGCGTATGCTGATGAATCATTCATCGGGGCTTTACGGTACTCACTATGGGAATAGCATGCTGTTCGACGATAATGATACACAGAACCATGACGAATTACTGGCAAGGCTGCGATCGGAGCATTTGAAATCAGACCCGGGCGAATATTCCGTCTATTGTAATGATGGGTTTCAACTGCTCGAGCTATTGGTTGAACGGGTGAGCGGTCTGAGCTATAGCGAATTTCTTGACCGATACATTAGCACCCCGCTGCACTTAAGCTCTACCAAGACGCCGCTCGACCAATTTGACAGACAGAGGCTCGCCAGAACTTATTACGATACGATCGATCAGGCTTTGCCCGTTGAGAATGCGAACGTCCTTGGGGCAGGGGGATTATATTCAACCGCGGAGGAATTGACTGCTTTCTCAGACGTATTAATCGGCAACCGAACGGATATTTTATCGGGGCAGTCCGTTAAGGCCATGCAAAGCCATGAGTATAGCAATGGACTGTGGGTTTCAGAGGAATCGAACGCTTTTAATTATGGTCTAGGCTGGGACGCCGTTCGTCTGGCACCGTTTGATGATTATGGAATAACCGCATTAAGCAAAGGTGGAGACACCGTTTTTTATCACGCGGACCTAACTGCAATACCGGAACATGATATATCCATCGCTGTGCTTACATCGGGCGGGAGCTCACTGTTTAATAGTGTTTTTACAACGAATATTCTATTGGCGTATTTGCAAGATAAGGGCATTATTCAAGACATCCTGCCCAATCAGACGTTCGAATCCCCTGTAAAAGCGCAAATGCCATCCGACCTGCTTGGATATGCTGGGCTATACGGCATGGTGGGTGAAACCTTAAACATCGAGATAAAGGACGGAGAGATGGAGCTGCCTGCATTTACAGGCGGACTTATTCCTCCGCAGACATATGTGTATACCGGCGATGGGCAGTTCACAAGCAGTGATGGCCGTGCAGCCGTAAGCTTCGAGCAGCAGAAGAACGGAATGATCTATTTAAAGCTTAGCTCATATTTGGACCTCCCGGGAGTAGGCCAGCGGCTTATGGTTACTTATGAATATCAGAAGCTGGATCGCAACCCGCTCAATGAGGCTGCGAGAAAGGCGTGGGAGAATAGAAGCGGGAAGAGTTATTACGCGCTGGACGAAAAGATCAGTTCGATCTTCTACCTGGCCCCAGCAATCCTAACAAAGAATATAGCCGTCGATATGGAATATGGCTATGCTGCCGGGACTAGAATCGTCGATGAGAATCGTTCAGTCAATGCTGCTGAGATTCCGATTATGAACGGAAGGGATGCATTTGACCTCAACTTCTATCAGAAGGGAAATGCGGAGTACCTGACGATCGATGGATTCACTTATATCAGTGAGGATGCTGTGAAGCCGATTTATGGCGGGAAAGCATCGATTGCTACCATTCCGTCTAATGGCCGCGCTGTATGGTATAAGATCGGTGCCCAATCCGCTGGTAAGACAATGACGGTTGATATTCCGGAAGGTGGAGGCTTTGCCATATACGATGCAATGGGGATGCCGGTTCATTACTCTATTGCAAGCAAGGACCAATCGGTCCTGCTGCCGGAAGGCGGGTTAATTGTTTTTGGCGGCGATGCGGGGACCGTATTTAAAATGAACTTGTCACAGTAAGGCGAATTGCAAATATCGACCACCAAGCCGAGTCCGTTAAGGACTCGGTTTAGTGGCGTGTAATCAAACAAAAACGTACGAATCAACTTGCGATTCGTACGTCGTATGCCTTAACCTTCCAGACTCTGTTGTTGTTGTTGTACTGCGCGAGGTTTAAAGGCGGAACCAAGGATAACGACGGCGGAAACCGACCCAATCCAAGTAAGCGACGCTACTGCACGGTTCCACGACAACCCTTTGTCGAAGAAGAATAGCTCTCGGAGACCATCGACCATAAATCGCATTGGCAGCCAGGAATGGATGTAATCCCGGTAGAATGGCGACATCATTTCGGGTGCTAACGCGAGTAACGGAGCGCCGAAGAAGAGCAATAGGGCAAAGATGGCAATTCCTTTAATGCCAAGCCACGAGATTACCGCGGAAATCATAAGGATAAAGCTAAAGCATGTGATCGTTAAGAAAAGCGCGGTATCCACATACTGCGGAATATGAAGACCGACGAAGCTCTCCGCCAGCCAGGTTAATCCAAAGCCAACGATGACCGCGGCTATCGCACCCATGCCTATTTGGATTAGCTTTGCTGTAAGCATCTCTTTACGGGATTTAGCAGCGAGCTTGCTGATGCCAATAAAGAGAATCGCCGAGCTTGCTAAGCAAGCCATCCACAGTGGTTGGAATAAGGAAACCGGAGAGTTGCCGCTTGCGCTATTCGTACCGATCTCATTCACATTGGTGACCTTCTTCCCAATAGGGGTCGCCAGGGTGGAGGCCTGCTCTGTCGTCAGCATAGCCCCTTGGCTCTTGAAGCCTTCAAGAATCTGGGTGCGAACATTGTTGTTCATGTTATCCACGACTCCGTTCAGGACTTGACCTGCCACGGTGGATGCCGCAGTATTCATCCCTTGGTTGATATAGATCTGAACCTCCGGTGAAGAAGGTGTTGTGGTACGCAAGGAAGCTTGCTTCGAGCTGAAATCTTCAGGGATAACAAGCGCAGCGTAATATTCCATGTCATTTAAGCCAGCCGTTACTTCCTCAGTGGAATGGACGATTACCCATTGGACAGCTGGTTCTTCGTCAGCGGTTGACGAGGATGTCTGCTGCACCATGTCCACGATCGTCTGCCCCATATTCACAGCGGGTTGATTCGCGATCTCGACCCCTTGGTCTTCATTGACAATGGCGATGGGTAAGCTCTTGGGCTGGACTTTAACGGAAGGGAATAGGGTAAGCGAAAAAATAAAGATGACGAGGAACGCAATGACCGGAGCCAACACAATTAGCTTCTTTGAATTGTTCATAATCGAATTTCCTCCTTATATAAAAGGATAAAGAATAGACTACTATAAATCGGAAGATGGTTTGACAATTCCCTTCATGATGAAGCGGACAGAGCTCTCAATTTCTTCTTCTTCAATGGACTCCTTATTCAACAACACGAAATTAGAGGCAAGGAATCCAGTGATGTACGTAACAATCATTTTCACGATTCTGTCGGTAGCTATGTCCATCAGTTCACCGCGTTCTTTGAAGTGGTCAATTACTTGGGTGAAGCGCGACGTAATGACTTCAGCGAAGTAAGGGAGAATCTCATTCCTAAGCTCCTCGTTATAGATGAGCTCCTTAATGACGACTTGAACGATTTCTCGGTTCTCCGTACCGAATTCAACGCGGTCCTTCAGAAAGGCTGTTATGAATTGCTCGAAAGTGGAATTGGCTTTGTTGGTTTGACTGAACAGCTCATCCGCCATAGAAGGCAGGAGCTCCTTCAAGTGCGAAACGATAAGGGATAACAGCAGCTTCTCCTTCGTCCCGTATTGTTTGAAAATCGTTCCCTCAGACACGTCGGCGGCCTTGGCGATTTCAGCCGTTGACGTATTGGAATAGCCTTTCTCAGCAAACAATCGAATGGCGACCTGGACAACTCGTTCTTGTTTGACGGTTAGTTTTACGTTCTGTAACGTTTGAAGTTCACTTAGCAGGTTTTTTCTCAAGCTCGGTTCACATCCCTAGAAAATCTCTCTCAAAAAAGTGAGTAATTACTCACTCCATTATATGCGGTCGCATTGGAATACGTCAATAATAAATTGAGTGATTACTTACTCAACAGATTGGTCTGAACGCGCGTCATTACTCTGCACATGTACCGGATGGAATATACACCGTGAAGAGAACAGCTCCTGATGCCCTAATTTCTTGCTGCGTACTACTTTAGTAGGACTTAATTCTCCTATGATTCGACTATTATGCATTAGTAGAGAGTCGAATAGATGGACAAAGTGTCATCGCAGTAAGAAGAACCATTCATCACTTGGATCTATGCGGAGAAAGGGGATCAATATGAAGATAGTATATAGTCGTTTGCTCATTGCAGTTATGATTTTCACACTAATTGGAGGCACAGCCGCAGCAGCGGCTGGCGTTCAAAGCGGGCCTTCCTTGGGCAGCGGTCATGAGGCTCTGTCGAAAGTAACCGTATTTGCAGGGAACGGAAATTATGACGATTGGGACGGGGCGGCATCAGAGGCCTCTTTCCGTATGCCTCAAGGAATCGCTGTCTTGAAGGATGGCTCCGTGCTTGTAGCGGATACCCGAAACCATCTTATTCGGCAAGTTAAGAATGGAGAGGTGTCTACCTATGCAGGTCTTATGCTTGGCGGGGACAACAGCGCAGCGCCTGTTGGTGCTTGGTACGACGGTGCAAAGGATACAGCAGTGTTCAATAGCCCTTCGGGCATAGACACAGATCTAGACGGTAATATTTATATCGCGGATTCCGAGAACAATCGAATAAGGAAAATGTCAAAGGACGGAATAGTAACAACCGTTGCTGGAGACGGTATGATCGGCAATGAAGACGGAACCGGTACGGAAGCGGGATTTTATCATCCCCAGGATGTGGCCGCTGCTGCAGATGGGACCTTGTATGTCGCGGATACGTTGAATCACTTGATTCGGCGGATATCGCCAGACGGACAGGTTACTACGCTTAACGCCTCGTCCAACCGCGTTGTTGAGGTCGAAGCAGGCCACGTGGTGCCTGCAGGCGACTATGCGGACGGTGAATTGTCGGCATCTAAGTTTAATGAGCCTACCAGCATAGCAATCGATCATAAAGGTAATCTATATGTGAGCGATACAGGCAACCATGTGATTCGATATATTGATCTGGCAAAAGGTACGGTTACAACCGCAGCGGGATTGTCTCCAGGAGAGAGGCCGGTATACGCGAACGGCGAGCTGTACGCCACGGGCGGTTATGCAGATGGAGCAAGCTCGGAGGCACGCTTTCTGTCCCCTAGAGGGATCGCTGTAACGGAGGAGGATGGACTGGTCATCGCCGACAGTATGAACCACGCCATTCGTTACCTTGCCAACGGACATGTGAGTACAATTGCCGGTGTGCCCGCGCAGTTGGGCCGAGTAGACGGCATTAACGGTCACAACCTGCTTCATAATCCGACGGATGTAGCTGTTAGGCCGAATGGCGGTGTGCTCATCGCGGACAGCTATAACAATCAAATCCGTGAGCTGAAGTATTATCAGCTTCCAGCCAATCTGCCTCACAATAGTCAGGTGAAGGTTGTAGTCGATGATTCGATTATAAGCTTTGACGCACAGCCCGAAATTGTGAAGGGACGTACAATGGTGCCTGTGCGAGCCTTAAGCGAAAGGCTGGGCTATAAGGTCGAATTGCTGAATAACCAGCGTACCATCGAATTAATGAAAGGCGAGGTCACAATCCGGCTTCAAATTGGGAGTCCATTGATATCGATCAAGCGTGCTGGGGCGGATGCGGAAGAGCAGCAGACGATCGAGGCGGCGCCTTATACGAAGGATGGCCGGACCTATGTTCCGGTCAGATTCTTCAGCGAGGCATTCGGAGCAGATGTACAATGGGATCCGAGCACGAGGACGGTTATTGTTCGGGAAATGACGGAGACTGTCGATAAACTCCCTGCAGCAGATCGCAGATCACGTACGGCAGTGCTCGAACAGATTCAGGGGACAGTCTGGATCCGTCAGGCGGGCGGTTTATTGACCTACCGCGCCTATAATGGCGTGACTCTTCATCAGGGCGACTATATCGTTACGGAAAACAATACGAGTGCGATATTAACAACAGTCGACCGTAAGGATGAAGTTACAATCAGCGAAAACTCCGAGCTGTACATTTCAAGTTTAAGTGGAACATCCCACACGAAACACACGGGCTTTATGTTATGGAATGGACTTGTGACGGCAAATGTATCCCCGTTGGTCAATGCCAAGGATACCTTCAACGTTCTGACGCCGACGGCTGTGACCGATGTTCGTGGCACTCATTTTATGGTGGGCATTGATCCGAATACGGGATTATCGACGCTTGTTGTAAGCAGCGGGCTCGTTCAGGGAAGCGGCAGCGGAACGAATCAGAATCAAGTCCTCGTCTATCCTGCCCAGCAGCTGAGTTTTGTTCCAGGGTCGGAAGAGAATTCACCTTATGTAGTTGATATGGCCGATCTCGTTGGTCAGCTCTCCCCTTCTGTCATTGAGGCTCTATTGCGGGCTAAGGATAAAATCGACCAGGAAAATGCGGAGATGCTGGAGAGAATGAGGGCTGGCACTGGTGAAAACCCAGACGGCTTGTCTCAGAATGACCTGGAGCAGTATAGCCATAACTTGAATAATGTGATTGGCAATCTTCTGAAGCAGGCTCTTGAACAGAATAAAATCGATCCAGCCCAGCTGCAGACGCTTATTAATGAGTATAATAACCAATCGAATAATAAAATTGATTTGAATAACGTCATGCCGCTTCAATTGACGGAAGAGCAGCAGAGACAGCAGGCGAAACAGAAGCAATTAGAGGAAGCGCAGAAAAAGCAGCTGGAGGAGCAAAATAAGCAGCGTGAGCAGGCCGCAAAAAATCAAGCCCTGCAGGATAAGCTTAAAGCGGAAAAGGAACGGCTGGAGCAGGAGAATAAGAGGAGGCTCGAAGAGGCTGCCAAGTTGGCGGAGGAATTGTATAAGCAGCAGCTTGCAGATGCCGAAAGAAAGAAGTTTGAGGAGCAGCAGAAAGTATTGGAGCGGCTGAAGCAGCAGCAGGGACAAGCACAGCAGCCGCCAACACCGACACCGACGCCAGACCCAACACCGACACCGACGCCGGTCAATATCGCGCCTGAGGTGGTTGAACCGATTTCCGATCGAATGGTCAATTCGGAAGAACCTATTGCAATCGATTTAAGTGGGGTTTTCCGCGATGCAGATGGCGACGCGTTGACATTCAGAGCTAGTTCAAATGATTCGGCAGTTGCAGAGCTAGCGGTTGACGGCGGTTATCTACGCATTACGCCAACGGGTAACGGCCTCTCAGAAATTCATATTACAGCCGACGATGGTAAGGGCGGGTCAACGGAAGTCTCCTTCCAATTCGCTTACTATCGTCAGATAGAAGACATGAGGGCCGAAGTAACGTCCAATTTCATCGGGCTCAACTGGGAAGAGTATGGGATAGAGGGAGTAAGCTATCACGTCTATATGAATGGTGAGTTGATCGAATCCACTTCGGCTAATTATTCGTGGCTCACAGACCTTAAGCCGGATACGGTCTATAACCTGCGTGTAGTCGCGGTTAATGAGGACGAAGGGATTGAGGCGTTCGCCGACTATTCGGTGACGACACTTCCTATAGATCTTTACCCTATAGAAGTGCTGGCTGATTCGATTACTGTTGCATGGGCCCCTTATGAAGGGAAAGTATTCAGGCTCTATCTAAATAATGAAGAAGTTGATCCAAGCTTAATTGGTTCCGCTGTTGAGACTACGTATACCTTTACGGAGCTGAGTGCAGGCACATCCTATACGATTCGAATTGAAGCCTGGGAAGAGCAGTCATTATGGACGACAAGAGAGATCACGGTAGAAACAGAAATATAACGATTGAATTGGAAGATGTGCTAACTTTGCGCTAGCCGCTATGAAGGGGCGCCCCATTGGGGCGCTCCTTTATTTTGCCTTAAAGATGATAGAGGATAAACCAATAGTAAAAATATAGAAAACGCGTAGAAACGTTCATATGATCTAGTATAATAAGCATTTAAATTAAGCGATCACGATAAGGCATGGAGGAGATACGGTTTGAGCGAAGATAATGAGCTGACACTTAGGACGGTAATGAATACACATCAAATTGATCTTCGGTTATTCTACTCCATTGCATTGCAGGTCATTAAAGTATTGGGCGAGCGGCATCAAGGCAGGCTCGGTTACATATCACCAGAACAGACAGGCCGCATGAAGCGATCCATCGATCAGCGCAGCGATCTATATGTGGTAGGCGTTTTATTATATGAGCTGCTCACGGGGGAGCTTCCGTTCAAGGCCGTAACAATGAATGATTGGATTCACGCCCATATGGCTGTATTTCCGGTTCCCCCTCGAACGGTTAGACCGGAAATTCCGCAATTGTTGAGCGATCTGGTGATGAAGCTGCTGTCCAAGTCGGTAGAGTATCGCTATCAAAGCTTCTTTGGCCTTCTTGACGATTTGAGCAATGCGCAGCGCAATGGTCGAACACAGGAACGATCGATTCCTTTATGTTAGGAGAACTTGATACACGAGGACGCTTTCGGTTTCCGGAGAAGCTCTATAGCCGAGAGCAGCAATTGCAGAAGCTGGTTCAAGCATATGACCGTTCGTGCTTGGGCACCAAACAATTATGGTTCATTGGCGGTCACGCTGGAAGCGGCAAGTCCAAGCTAGTCTATGCGGTTCGTTCGCACGTCATGCAGACGAAAGGTCATTTTATAATCGGCAAATGTGATCTTCTGCAGCAGATCAAACCGTACTCTTTCTTAATCGCAGCCATTCGTGATCTTATTCGACAAATTGTTGCGGGCGGAGAAGAGCGGTTAGCCAAGTGGAGGAAGAAGCTGTTGTGGGCGCTGGGGCAAGTGGCAGCGTCCTCGTCGAAGTGATTCCTGAGCTCACGCACATGATTGGGGAGCAGCCACCGGTCAATCAGCTGCCTCCCGTGGAAGCGAGATCGTATCAGTATTATTTGCGCCGGTATTCCATCAGACGATTGACCCTTAACGCGAGGTTTAGATGGAACTGAACCTCTGGGTCTTTCAGCTGTACACCGAGCACCTGCTGAATGCGTTCCAAACGATTGTTGATGGAATTGTAGTGGCAGAACATCGCTTTGGCCGTTTCCTTGGCATTGGCGCCGCAGCGCAGGTATGTTTCTAATGTGTTTAATAGACTCATTTGATGCCCGGTATCATATTGAAGCAGCGGCTCTAGAATGGAGAGGAGCGTCTCGTTCGCCTTCTCTTGGTCAGATAGCAGCCGAAGCAGAGGGTATACACCCATCTGATCGTAACGAACGATTCGTTGTCCCGGCGTCACGATCTCTCCTAGCTCTAGCGCTTCCAATGCCTCGCAATAGGCTCTATGCATATGTTCCGTCTCGGATAAAGTGCTTATCCCAATCTGCATGTTAACGGCAGGGTATTGCTGGTGGAGGTTCTCCCATAGTTCATCGTATTGCTGTCCAACCTGCTCGCAGTAGCTCTCAGGAAGCAGCATAACGAGGTGGGTTGTCGCATCGAAGTAATGAATGCCGCTGCTCTCCAAATATTGACCCAGTGCGTCAGCATCGCTTGGCGTATGCGAATCTAATAAGGGCATCGCTGCTGCTGAATAACGTGAGGATAAGCGGATGTCTGTTAATGCGGCTTGCATAGAAATGGTCCCAGCATCTTTCCACTCCCCGAATATCCACGCTTTAAAGAAATGCTCCTTACGATAACGTTTCAGACTGCTTTCCGTCATAATTTCCCCTAGCACCTCAGAGATCGTCTGCGAGTAACTAAACGCCTGTGAGAGCTCTAGAATCGGAAACTGATGTTCATTCGACAGCTTGATCATCGATTCGGGAATTTCTTGTAAGTACCTTTTGGTCTTGAATGCAAGTGCGGAAACTCCTTTGCGAGCGAGAGAAGGAATTAATTGATGCTGAGCCTTAAGGTCGTCTTTAATGGAGTACCCGGTCGTTAGGAGCAAGTCTCCGCTTCTTAACCATTGATTGACGTCAGGTACTTCCATCACATTAACGTTCGTAATGCGCTTGTGCAGCCCGTCATGGCCCGAAATGACGGCAGCAGGGCTGAACAAATGTGGTTTTCGTGAGATTAACTGCCGCACGGTAATTCCGGCCATAGAACCACCCCTCGTGATAACTATATGTAAATTAATATAACACCAAATGTGTCGAATGTGAATCGTTAACAACGAAGATTGGTATTTATGTGAACCGTTATCATTGTGCAATCAACATTCATGTAATATATTATTACATAACAACACGGAAGGGATATGATACCATGAAAAAACTTCTATTCTTAACAGTACTGCTGACGATGGTTTTTGTAACGGGCTGTGGTTCGAACGGTTCGGATAATACGAAAGCGGGGGCTGCTGAAGAATCGAATGCCCTTCAACGAATTAAGGATCGGGGCAAGCTGATTATCGCAACAAGCGGTAACTACCGCCCTGTCACATTTACGGATGACAACGGTGAGCTGGCAGGTACGGATATCGAAGTAGGGAAACTTCTTGCTGAAGGTCTTGGCGTTGATATTGAATTCGTCACAGGCAATATTTCGGGATTGATCCCCGGAATGGTTTCCGGCAAATTCGATCTCGTGATGTCTGGCTTAATGACGACGGAAGAACGGAAGAAAACGATAGATTTCTCGACTGCTTACGGTTATGACGGCACGATCGCCGTAACGTTGGACAGCAGCACGGCGGTACAAGACGTTTCGAAGCTCGATGGTCTCATTGCAGGCGTAATCGGTGGATCGGCTCATCAACCGAATGTTGAAGCGATCAGCGGCTATAAGGAGCTGAAGGAATATCCGGGCAATGCGGAAGCATTCGCAGATTTGAAAAATGGAAGAATGGATGTTTATGCAACAGGAAGGATTGTCGCGAATGATTTCATCCGAAACGATGAGAAGGAGCCAAAGCTGAAGATGGTCGGAGAAGTTTATAACGCATTGGATATTGCGGTTGGTATGCCTAAAGAGGAGCCAGAGCTGAAAGAGGCGATCAACAAGATTATTGAAGAAAAGCGCGAGGACGGAACGCTCGCTCAAATCGAAGAGAAATGGTTTGGTTTTACCTTCGACGAGTAACGCCAATATAAAACTAGAACAGAGAGTGATTCTATGAACTGGGACATCATCGCTAGCTACGGGGATTTGTATTTCGAGGGTGCTCTAACGACGCTGAAGGTCTGCTTTCTCGCTATCATTTTTTCTACAATACTAGGATTCTTCATCTCGCTGATGCGGCTCTCCGGTTCCCGCATTCTACAAGGCATAGCATTCACTTATGTTTGGGTGTTCCGGGGCATTCCTTTGATGCTCGTCTTATTCTGGCTCTATTACGCACCGCCATTCCATCTTATGCTCCCGGCCTTCGTGGCCGGGGTGGCGGCAATGTCTATCAACTCGGCTTCATTCAAGTCGGAAATTATTCGCGCTGGCTTGATGTCGGTCAACAAAGGGCAGATTGAAGCCGCGGAAGCGATCGGGATGAATCCGTTCCAGATGATGTTCAAGGTGCGGCTGCCGCAGGCCATTCGTCTCGTTATTCCACCGTATATCAATAACTGCGTCATTATGATTAAGGAATCGGCCCAGGTCTCTATCATCACGGTTGCGGATTTGATGATGGCGGCTCAGAAAGCCTATAACAGCACTTATAGCATAGCAGAAACATTGGGTGTAGCCGGAGCGGTCTATTTGACGCTGACGAGCAGCGTGATGCTGCTGCAGTTCGTAACGGAGAAGAAGCTCCGAATGAGCAAGAATTAGGAGGTGCCGTATGATTCGAGTACAAGGGTTGCAGAAATCGTTTAAGAATAAGCCGGTGTTAACGGATGTGGATTTGCATATTCGCGAAGGCGAGGTTGTATCGATCATTGGACCGAGCGGCGCGGGCAAGAGTACACTCCTGCGATGCATCAATCTGCTCGAGGTTCCGAGCGACGGAAAGCTATCTCTGGATAATCGGCCTATCCAATTCCGAACGAACCGTCAAGGAAAGCTAAGCTTCCGCTCCCGGATGCAATTGACCTGGATGCGGAGTCAGGTGGGAATGGTGTTTCAGCATTTTAACCTGTGGACGCATAAGACCGTTCTCGACAATTTGATTGAAGGGCCCTGCACGGTGAAGAAGGTTCCGCGTAAAGCGGCAGTGGATAAGGCTATGGAGCTGCTGAAGAAGGTAGGACTGGCCGATAAAGCAAACGATTATCCGGCCGATTTATCGGGTGGACAGCAGCAACGGGTTGCCATCGCAAGAGCGTTGGCTATGGAACCGAAGGTGATCCTGTTCGATGAGCCGACATCCGCGCTTGATCCGGAATTGGTCCATGAGGTGCTGGATATTATGGCTAAGCTGGCGGAGGAAGGGATGACGATGGTCATCGTCACGCATGAAATGAGCTTCGCACGCCGCGTATCGGACCGAATCGTCTTTATGGAGAAGGGAACTGTGAAGAAAGACGGCACCCCTGATGAAATTTTCAACAGCGAGGATCCACGATTGTATCAATTTCTTAGAAGCATGACACATGCAGCAGGATAGAGAGGGGTTGTTCAACGATGAAAGTTGCAAGCAGCCAATATAAAGTGAAGCCGCTTCAGTCGTATCAACAGTTCGAGGAACACGTTCGCTGGCATCTGGATCGTGCGGCCGAGCAGGGGGCGGAGCTTCTACTTCTGCCAGAATTCCTATCTGTAGAGCTGTTAACGCTGCATAACATACAGATTACAAGCATGGATGAGATGAATGGGGTATTCAAGGAGTTCGCGAAGCGCTACTCCGCGCCGCTTATGGACACATTCAGCCGATTGGCTAAGGAATATTCGATGCTGCTCGCAGCTGGCACTCATTTCATGTACTACGAGGATGAAGACAAATATTATAACTCGGGGCTTCTATTTACGCCGGATGGACGGCAATTCGTTCAGAACAAGATCCATCCCTCTTACGAGCTCGTCTATAATAAATCGATTACATCGCCAGGGACAGAGCTTGGAGTCTTCGAGGAGCGCGGCGTAAAATATGGCGTATCCGTCTGCTACGACGGGTCATTCCCAGAGATCGGACGAATTCTAGGAAAGCTGGGTGCGGATGTTCTATTGGCCCCTACCTGCTGCCTGGATGACTGGGGCAAAAATCGCAACATCTTATTCTCTCAGGCAAGAGCCACCGAGAATCAGGTCTTTGTTATCAACAGCCATCTAATCGGGGCACTTCCTTTTCCAACCCATATTCCTTACGGATTTGTCTTTACGGGACAGAGTGGGATCTACTCGCCGATTCAGCCGATGATCGGGACGTCCAGCGGAATCGTCAAGCAAGGGGAGCCGAATGTAGAGATGGTCGTGGTCGCGGACATCGATGTAGACTATTTGCGCTATATCCGCGAGCATGGTCATAACCGTAATCTAAAGGATATGCGGCCGGAGTTCTATCAACGGTACGCATAGAAGGACTTCCGCTTGACTTGAAAGGAAGTGCACCATGATTTTACTCACCATGTTTCTAATGGGCATCGTGCTTGGCTTTACGGGAACCGGAGGATCGGGCTTTATTATCGCATTGCTGGTTGTTGTATTCGGCATCCCGATTCATACAGCACTTGGCGTCTCGCTCGCTTCGATGGTGTTCTCGACTCTATCTGGTTCCATCAGCCATATTCGAGAAGGCAACGTAAAGACGCGCATCGGATTATATGTCGGGGGATTTGGAGCGATTGGCGCTTATATCGGCACATGGATTTCATCCGGCATCGATTCGGATCAGCTGGTGTGGATGACAGGCTCGATGTTGATTCTGTCCGGCGTCCTGATCTGGCTGCGAACGCGCTTTACGGCTATGCAATCGCAGGACGGGGCCGATACTGCTTCCACGACGCCACTGCCTTGGACCAGCATCTTGCTGACGGGTGTAGGCACGGGGCTGCTCTCCGGGGTGTTCGGCATCGGATCGACGCCTTTCATTCAGCTCGCCTTGCTGATCTTCTTCGGGTTATCCTTGCGGCAGGCGGTCGGAACGACGATGCTCGTCATTGTTCCTATTGCGGCATCGGCATCTATAGGCTTTATGCAGATGGGTCACTTCGATTGGCTGCTGCTCATTCAAGTGACGGCAGGAACGATGATAGGGTCTTATATCGGCGCCAAATTCACGAAGCGCTCGCCTAGAATGGTTCTGCGTATAGCGATGCTCACGATACCGATTGCGGGAGGGGTATTGCTGTTAATCCGGAATTGGCTGCATTTTTAAGTAAGACTAAGGTTTATCAGGCAGAAACCATGAATGCTGGAATTAAAGACAGCACTCGTGGTTTCTTTTCTATTTTTGGCAGCAAAGGATCGTATCTGAACTTTAAAGTTTCCTGTTTCTTTCATATATAAGAGAAAGGTTAGAAAGCCCCAATATTAACTATGGAGGCTCCTGTTCGGATGCCTTTCGGTTTCATTCTAGAGATGATATGCTGAATCTTATCAACAGATCATCAGCGGTCGAGGATAAAGAGGTGTGTAGAACCGTGAACAAAACAATTTTGAAATGGATACTGACTCAGCAAGAAGCCGCGGTATTATACGATCTAGCCACCGCTACGGCCTGTAAAGTAAAAGGCTTTCGCGAGATTACAAGAAATAATATAAAACAAGTACGGCCTCAGGTTATGAATGAGCTGCAGAAAACGACCAAAGCTGCGAGGGTAAGGTTAGAGCTGCGGAAGCATATCGATAATAAGTTAACTGAAGAGGTTGTCAAAGACCTTCGCGCGAAAAATCAGGAGGAGCTCTTGGAGCTCATTCATACTAAGAATTACAGCCTGGCCGATATTCTTATTATCCTTGTGACGGGAGATGAGGATCAGTCTGCGCTTGCGGATGCGCTCTTCACTTCGATATCGGAACAGGGGAGCCTTGCTCAGTACGAGCCTCAAGCGGATTCCATCCAAGAACAAGCAGAGGAGCCGGCAGCTATGGAGACGACAGCTCCTTCTTCGGAGCCGCTCGTTCGGGAGCTGGAAGAGCAGCTCTTCCAGGAGAGGGACAAAGTGATCCAACTGGACGCTGCCCTGAAAGAGCTAAGGGAGAAAAGAAAGATTGAAGTGCAGGAATGGAAGAAGGAACGAAAAACATACACGGAAGAAATAAAAAAGCTGGCAACGGAATTGGATGATGCGAGCAAGCAGGGGATGGAGCAAGAGGCCGTTATTATCGGGTTAAGGGCAGAGGTGGCGAAGCTCGAGGCAGAGGTCAAAGGATTAGCTAAGCAGGCGGAGACGAAGACGAAGACGCCGGAGGCTGGTCAAACGCTGACTCAGGTCGTTCATCTTGCGCCGAACAAAATGAAGGTCGTGCTGTTAGGGGAAGACGTAAACGAATCCATTCTAAACACACCGAAATTTGAAGTCGAATTGGTGGGCAACAGCCAGATCGAGGACTTTCTCCAGCACGGCTCCCATGCCGAGCAAATCTGGATGTTATCCTTTCAGATATCACCGTCCAAACAAAGAAAGCTGCGAAATGCTTATACAGGAAGCAACTTTAAAGAGTTTGCAACATTGGTAGATCTCCAATCATACATTAACAAAAGGTGAGGTACACAACATGAATAAAGATTGGAATGTAGATTTTGTAGGATTATTGGCAACGGAAGAGGATGTGCAGAGACGACCGATTATTATTAACTCGCAAAATGTGCTCCAATTTTTCGTGAAACTAATTTCCGACACCCCGTATGGCTTCCCGAATGTAAGTCTATTTACGTGTTATTCCAGTGATCTGACCCGATACGGCTTCGAAGATGATTACTACCGGCCAGATGATGAGCGGAAGGACAAGCTGGAGCGCTTCTTAGACGATTATATGCTTATATTCCGGCCGCAGAAGAAGGTCCTCCCGAATCATAATGAGATCTATGCAGGCAAGGAAGTTCGGTTGATTCGGAAGTCTGACAGCTACGTTGACGGCACTACGTTTACTCCTGTTCCAGTATTCAGCGAGGAGAAGCATGACATTTCATTTGACGACTTTATTCAGAAAATATTGAACAATAAGTTTATCGGCAGAATCGACAGCATCTCGACGGAAGCGAATGATACGCCGCAATTTATTGTCTGGAAGCAGAAGGATAAGTACAGCATTATTGGGGAATTCGACAAGCACCAGTATGCTCATGGAGGATACTGCTTAAATATAGCTGGACAGCTGAAGGTTGCGGAATTCGATGAGGACTTGTTAGAGGACTGCTATAGCACGGTGGAGAATCCGACACTTATGTTCGTGCCGATCAGCATTCATAATCAAATGGGCGCTATTATGGAAACGGCAGCCCCTCTCGAGAGCCTGCAGGACGCTGTCTTAGAGGTGGCTGCGGCAGTCGTGGCTCCTGAGAAGCCCGTGGAGACGAAGCAGCCAGAGGTCATTCCGGCAGCACCCCCCGCTGTATTGAAGGAGCCGGCCGAGGAAGCGACGGACATGGTGTTCCAGACGGACAACGAAGAATATCGGTTTATGGAGCACTTTATTCAAGTTACGAGAGAGCTGGGACTGCAGTACTCCGAGAAGGATTTATTCAATTTCCATACGGCTATGAAATCGAATACGCTCAACATCATTGCTGGAATGAGTGGAACAGGCAAGTCAAGGCTGGTTCAGGCGTACGCGCGTGCGCTAGGCTTGGATGATGACCAATTCGTTATCATTCCGGTGCGCCCATCCTGGACCGATGACTCCGATCTGATCGGGTATGTCGACGCCATGAACATGGTATACCGTCCTGGTGATTCGGGGTTGATTAACACCTTGATTCAAGCGCAGAAGGAAGAGAACCGGAAGAGCAAGCTGTATTTGATCTGCTTCGACGAGATGAATCTGGCTCGAGTGGAGCATTACTTCTCTCAATTCCTGTCTGTTCTTGAGATGGACCCGCAGCGCCGATTGCTGCGATTGTACAACGACGACCTAACGGGGAGACTGTACAACACCGCTCAATATGAGCCTGTTATTACAATTCCGGAGAACATTATGTTCGTGGGAACGGTCAACATTGACGAGTCCACGTATCACTTCTCCGATAAGGTGTTGGATCGCGCCAACGTCATCTCGCTGGACATTCTGCCCTATACCGGTCTTAAGCATCTGGGTCAAAAAGAACGCAAGCCTCAGGGGCGGAAGACGTCGTACTCCTTCGAGGAGTACAGCAAGTTCCGTCAGACGGAAGGGTTTACGTTGAGCGATCGAGAAGCGGAGTTTTTCTGGAACATGCACAGAACACTTCAAGAGTCGAATAAAAACCTTGGCGTTGGCCCTCGCGTTATTCGTCAAATCGACATGTACATTCGTAATTTGCCGGACAATCCGTATATCTCTAAGAGGGAAGCCTTGGATATTCAAGTGGTGCAGCGCATTCTTACTAAGCTGAGAGGTCCAGAGGGACTGCTGAAGGACTTAATTGGCAAGGTGGATGCGAACGGCGAATGGATTGGCAGCAAACTCGTCGAGCGACTGGATGAATACAAAGACATTTCTGACTTTACAGAAACGAGGAATGTACTGATTCATAAAGCGAAAGAGTTGAAAATTAATGGCTACACCATTTAGTCCGCTCCCGTTTGAATTATCCTTCCAGGTAGGCCATACGCATCATGCTGTGCATCGGTTTTACGATAATGAGCAGGGTTTCTATGAGCACATTGACGACCCTTCGGTGATACTTGTTGAGAACCTGGAGATCGCGATCGATTTTACGTCGTCCGATGACAACATCAGGCTTTACATGTACGGGCTGGAGACGATTCCTTATCGCGGAGTCGAGTTTGATGAGAGAGGGGAGGCCTTCCTCTTCCCGAATGAAGGAAGCATTTCCCTTTTTAACAAAAATTATTATCCCCTGATTCCGGGCACTTACCAGATTCGTGTAGAGAGTGAAGATAAGGTCTGGTATGCCCCTTTCGTTATACAGCCGAAGCAGATCTCGACGGATCAGCTGAACATCATGCGGGAACAGCTGGAGGATGTTATCCGGGGGCTGGCGCTTGATTTTATTAGCAAGCAGTTCGCTAAGGGGCAGCAGCTGGGCAAGTCGCTGCCGCCTAAGCTGCTGATGCAGTTTATGATTATTTCGAAGCATTTCCCGAACGTTATGGCTGCGCTGAGCGATCTGTATACAAAGGTCAATTTCCGGACGCGCAAGGAATACGACATTGTCCGATCAGATCGGGCGAATGTTATCGATGAGGTAACAGTGCGGCATCGGTTAAAGCATCCCGAGATCAAGGGATTTCTTAAAGTTCCCGTGCGTAACATTGACTATAATTTGCCCGAAAATATATGGATTAAGCATATCGTCAGACGCCTAATCAGCGTGTTGAATGATTTTGTGCTTTCCGTTGAGCAGCATGCGGCAGACTTGCAGGAAGAGATCGACCAGCTGCGAATGTTCGAGTATCAAGACAGTACCAAGATCGTTCTAGAGCAGAAGAGTAAAGTATCGCATGAACTCCAGCAGTATTTGGAAATGGTGCAGCGGATGAAGATCGGCTTCCAGCTTATCACTTCTGCCCACTGGTATGATCAGCTGCAGGAGAAGCCGCTTACTACCGTGCCTTATGTGTTAACGAAGGATGCTCGGTATCGCTCCATCTATATGCTGTATCGAGAGCTCCAAGAGGATGAACTGGAGATTATGCTGGATCCGTTGTACTCCTATCAATGGAAGCGCACCGATAAGCTGTACGAGATGTGGGGTTATGTGGAGCTGATCCGAATCTTGGAGCAGCAGCTGGCGTTTAATCCTGTTCGCGGGTGGATCTATAATCTGCACTTTAACGGAGAAGGCATGTTGATACCATCATTGCCTGCAGGGGAACGAGTGATCCTGGAGAAGGACGAGCTCCAGCTTCACTTCGTGTACGATGGGGTTGTGCCTTTAACGAGCAGAGAAACGCAGATGTTCGTTCATCCGCTCTACGTTCGACAGCAGTACAACCGTCCCGATGGACGGTTGGATGTGTATAGGAGCGGCGTATACTGTGGATCCATTATGATGGATTTCAAATATCGTCCGCGACGCAACTTCTGGGAGAAGGACAGGGTCAACACGATCGCGCGTACTCGCGAAATGAACCAGCTGATTGCTTATAGCGATAGCCGCTCCAACTTCCTGTATGGCGAGGATCGACTCAACAGCAAGCCGCTGCAGCGTCTCAGTCCTGTAGCAGAGGTATGGGCATTCTACCCGGTCAAAGAAGGACGAGAAGAAAGACCAAGCTCCTCGGATGATCACAGCCTGCGGTTGATTCCTCTTATCCCTGGAGATGCGAATGCGCATGTGATTGGCGAGTTTGAGCGAATTCTTCAACAACTGCTGCAGGATAGCGAGGGGTTTGTCGGGAGTTCCAGTTAAGCATGTTTAGAGAGATAGAAAGGGCTGTGCGGATATTCATCACCGCGCAGCCCTTTCTTTCATTGTTATCGTTATAGTCCCCATTCGGTTTGCAAAATACGCTTGAGCTGGGCTGCTTGTTCATCCCCAATGGATTCGATGATTTTTGCTTCAAGCTCTGCTTTGATAATCTTGTTCTTCTCATAGCATGCTTCACCGAATGCGGTTAAGCGGATGCACTTATCTTTCTTGCTATGCTGCGCCTTGCTGATTTCAACGAGTCCTTTGGACTCTAGAATTTTAATGAATTTATGAGTAGCCTGCCGAGAAATGTCTACATGTCTGGTGACATAGGATATCGTCGGCTGCTTCTTGTAGATTCTCGCCATAATAAACCATTCTGAATTCGAGATATGCAGGTCGTGACCTTCATTCCACTTTTGATTAACTAAGCTGCGAAGAAGGACATGACGCTCGATTATTAAGTCGATCAGATTTAAATGCTGCAATTGGGAATCCATTGTATTCGTTCCTTTCTTCATACCCTCATCCAATATACGCAAGCGGCCGCTTATTGTCAATTAGGTTGACAATGGTGTATAATGAAATCATATTGTCATCTAAGTTGACAACCACGAGGGGGCAGCGTTATGTTTGAAGTAGGTAATCTGATCATATATTCATCACATGGAATATGCCGAATCGATGGTATAAGTGAGAAAGATATTTCCGGGGTTTCAAGGTATTATTACGATTTACACCCGCTGCGTTCTGCAGGGCTGAAGATCAGCATTCCGGTCGATAATCAATCGATACTCATGCTGGATCTTATTGATAAAGACGAGGCAGAGGAAATTATCCAGTCCTTCAGATTGCCAGGTGTCGATTGGATAGAGAAGAGCACGGATCGGAATCATGTTTATTCCAATATCATTAATACAGGTAATCGACAAGAAATTGCTAAAGTTATTAATACGCTAATGCGACAGAAGCATAAAGTTGAATTAAACCATAAGAAGCTTAGCCAGCAGGATCTGCACATGTTAAACAACACGCAGCAGATTTTGTTTAATGAGATTGCAATTTCGAGGGATACGAGCTACGAAGCCGTATTGGACGAGGTAAGTGGTATCATGCAGGGCGAATTGATTCACCAGAATTAAAGGAATATTCATCTGCCGCACAGGGCACCTACATAAGGTGTCCTTTTTCTATAATCTCTTCATCATAATAAGTGCAATATAAGTGATCAATGAACAGGTCCACACTCTAGTTTATTTTTACAATAAATAACATATAAAAACAGTTTGAATTATCGGCAAATCTTTTGTTATATTTATAAACAGACCAGTTGGTTTGGCGAGGGGGCATCGTATGGATAAGAAAACTTTTATTATTGAAGTAGCTACAGCCTTGTTTCAGAAGAAAGGGTATATGGGAGTCGGACTCAATGAGCTGCTGCAGGCCTGCGATATTTCGAAAGGGGCTTTCTATCACTATTTCCCTCTAGGAAAAGAACAGCTGCTCATCACATGCTTAGAAGCATTGAGTCAGATGATTTCACAAGACATGAGCAATATTTTTGACACATGCGACACTACGCAAGAAGCACTTACGGTTGTCATTAATAAGCTGATCGATGCCTATAACAATGACGGCACAATCGTTGGCTATACCTTCACAAGTATTGTGAGCGAGATGGGTGCATTGAGTGAAAATGTTCGATTAGCCTGTGATCGGCTATACGAGAATTACGAACGTATTATTGCCCGCAAGCTCGAGCAGGAAGGGATGTCAGCGGATGAAGCAAGGCAGCACGCTTTGTTCATAACAGCAGCGCTGGAAGGTGGCATCATGCTTTCTTTGACGAAGAGAACGAGCCAGCCGCTTCAGATTATCGTACAGCAACTTGGTCACAAACTTAAGACAGAATAGGAGTTACCCATGGAATCTCATATGAAAGTCAAAAGTCCAGGAATAATCGCGTTCGTGTTGATGCTCGGCTCATTCATCGGTTTATTCGGCGAGACCGCATTGAATATGGCCTTAACGGACGTGATGGAAGAATTCTCGATTAGCCCGAGTACCGGTCAATGGTTAACAACAGGCTATTTATTAGTGTTAGCGATTCTCGTTCCATTATCTTCATTCTTCGCGCGTTCATTTACGACACGACAATTGATTGTCAGCGCATTAAGCTTTTCAATAGTGGGATCGTTGTTAGCGGCGTTGTCTGTTGCATTCCCGGTACTGCTAATCGGCCGTATGATTCAAGCGGTTGGAACAGGGATATTCCTACCCCTGATGTTTAGTGTCGTACTTATTATTTTTCCAATTGAGAAGCGTGGAGCCGTAATGGGGATCGTCGGTCTTGTATTGACTGCAGGTCCGGCACTAGGACCAACGATTGCCGGCCTAATTATTAGCTCGTCGAACTGGCACTATATATTTTCTGGATTATGGTCGTGTTATATGCGCTCGTATTATTGATTGGCGCTTCGAAGGTGGAGAACACTTCGACGATTACGAAGCCGAAGCTCGACATTGTATCGATGCTCTTATCGACCCTTGCATTTGGCGGCATTGTCTATGCGCTTGCTACGATGGCAGAGGTCTCCTTCTCTAATCCGCAGGTGTGGCTGCCGTTAGTTGTTGGCGTCATCGCGTTAATACTGTTTGTAGTTCGTCAGTTGAAGATGGACGAGCCATTGATTAACCTGCAGGTCTTTAAGCATCCCATGTTCTCACTGGGCGTACTAATGATGTTCGCGACAATGTTCATGATTCTATCCGTTGCGATCCTAACGCCGCTTTATCTCAAGAGCGTATTAGCATACACAGCTATTGGAGCTGGTCTGCTCATGCTGCCGGGTAACGTATTGAACATTATTATGTCGCCGATTGTGGGCAGCAGCTTCGGTAAAGTTGGGGCTAAAATGTTTACGCGTATCGGCTACTTGCTGATTGCGATTGCTGCTATTTTGTTCATTGTTACGATCTCCTCTACAACACCGGTATGGCAAATCGTCGCGACCTTATGTATATTCTTCGTTGGCGTATCGATGACGATCATGCCAGCTCAGACGAATGCCATGAACGCATTGCCAATGCATCTGTATGCGGATGGTTCAGCCGCTCTCAATACGTTGACCCAGGTAGCTGGTGCTGCAGGTACGGCTGTTGCCATAACGGTATTTACTTCCGGTCAGAAGAGCTATATTGCAGAGCATGGTGCTAATGAGCCGCTGGAGTTCCTGGCTTACGGTGTCAATCATGCGTTTATTCCGGTCGTGATCGTTGCTGTCATTGGTTTGATTGCTTCGCTATTCATTAAGAATAGCCGCTCTGCACATTAATAGGTTAGCATATAGGGCTTTTTGTAGATGTCACGGATGTATTGCAATCGATCAGGGCTGCTTTTGAACAAATGAGCATTCAATTAAACGATAGCAATTCATCGATTCACCAATCATCCAAGAAATTCTCAAACGCTCATCAGCAATTACAAACGGTTGTAGGCATGGTTGAAGCTAACAATCACATCGTGCAGGAAATGAAGGATACCGTCTATCAAGAAGACCATTCCATTCAGGCAATCAGACAATCGATGGACGAATTACAGGCGCTCAGTGAAGAACTGACAAGCTTATGTAATACGGTAGATTAGGGATAGCGGTGACTCTGACAGGATGTCGGAGTCTTTTTTTTGTGCTGCAGGCTCACCAAACGATTGGTCCGAGCTCTAGGGGTGCAATCCTGTTGGCACAAATTGAAAGCCCTCATTGGAAAGGTGTATGATAGGAGGGTGACAATGAGATTCGTTAAGGGGTGAGCATCATTGGCAGCAAAATCATCGCAATTCTGGGCCCTGCTCTTATTCTCAATCGGCGTATTTATGGCGCAGCTGGACAACGGGATTATTAGTTCAGCGCTCACAACCATCAATCGGCACTATGATGTGACCGATAACTGGGGTGCCTGGGGAATTACCATCTACACATTAGGTTTAGCGATTAGCCTGCCGGTGGTTGGTAAACTTTCCGACAGGTATGGCAGGAAGAAGCTGTTTATTATTGAAATCGTCCTATTCGGACTCGGTTCCCTATTGGTTGCACTTAGTCCCACGTTTGGTTTTTATTTGGCTTCACGTTTCATACAGGCGTTAGGCGGCGGTGGCATCTTCATTATCGGCAACTCCCATATTCTAAGTACCGTTGAACCGGGCAAGCAGGCCAAGTACTTAGGACTTCTGGGCGCGATGAACGGGGTTGCGGCTGTATTAGGACCTAACATTGGTTCCTTCTTACTTGACCTCACGGGAAATTGGCATATTCTATTCTTGATCAATGTGCCTATTGCCATTGTTCTGGTTGTGCTTGCTTTCATGAGACTGAAGGAATCAGCAGATCCAAGCCCTGGACGGCTGGACTTGCTGGGAACCATTATTTTATCGTTCGCGATTTTATCACTGATGTACGGATTAACCAACATTGAGGTTGATTTCTGGGCAAGCTTGAAGGAGCTTAACGTGTCAGGCTTTATCGGTGCGGGGATCATCTTGTTCATCGTGCTGATGATGTATGAGTCTGCATTAGAGCGGAAGCACAATGGCGATCCGATTCTGCCTTTGCACTTGGTTAAGCAGCCTCGTTTCTTGGTTGTGCTTCTTATCGGCGCATTGTCAGGCGGGATTCTGGCAGGCATGATCTTCATCCCGGCTTTTACAGAGAACGTGCTTGGTATCTCGGCTGAGAAGTCGGGCTACTGGATGACACCTCTCGCGGTTGCCGCAGGTGTTGGCGCTGGATTAGGCGGCGTACTTGTTAGTAAGAGGGGCCCAGTATTTACGGTTGTTATGTCAGGACTTATCGCAGCAATCGGGTTTGCGTTGTTCCCGTTATGGATTGAAGCGAAATGGCAGTTTGTTATCTCCAGTATGATTGCAGGCGTCGGCATTGGTGTCATTCTAGGTGCGCCACTCAACATTCTAGCGACGGAAGGGTTAAAGTCCAATAAAGGCTCAGCTCTTGCTTCCTTATCATTGCTTCGTCAGATCGGGATGACGATTGCTCCAACCATCTACGCAGGCTTCATTGCACGCGGCTATAGCAACATGGGCGATCTGTTCATGAACGATTTCCAGGATGTCTTACAAGACAACGTTGCACAGGCGAATTTGTCACAGGCTGCCCTTGATGAATTAGCGCAGATTGGTCGGCAGATGGCATCGGGGTCTGGTTCCGTCGATTCCAATCAAATGAATGAGATCGTTGGTGCGATTCAAGATCCTGCTTTGAAAGAAGTTGTTATAAACAGCGTGGGTGAGATAACAAGAAGAGCTGCGGAGAATGGCTATGGCGGGCTGTACTGGTCAGCGGCTGTACTCGGCGCATTGATTATCATCGCTTCATTGATACTCGCTCCGTTGCGCGGGAAGTCTGCTTCTGCAGCACATGCGGAGTAGAACAGCAAAAGCCAACCTCAGACGAGGTTGGCTTTCGTTATACCTTATTTCCCACGCACCGGCTTGAAGACAGACAGCACATAAATGATCAGCCCGACGATACCGATCCCTGCAATGATATTAAACGATTGTCCGGTGTAGAAGCCGCTGCCGAAGTAGAAGATTTCCCGCAGACCATCGCCAGCGAATCGAATCGGAATCCAAGGACGAACGGACGTTACGAAGAAGTCGGGAATCATTTCTTTCGGCATCATAATAACGCCCATACCCAGAAGCATCACGACCATGAATAAGGTAATGGCCGGTTTGCCGATCCATGCGGTAACCGCTGATACCAATAAGAAGAAGCAGAATGCTGCGAACGATACGAACGATCCGACCAAGAAGTAGCTAGGCATATTGACGCCCGCAATCGAGCCTAACGTTGCAACAGTGAAACCGGAGAACAGGGCAATAATAATACCGAATAAAACTTGGTTGCCCATCAGGCGAAGCGATTGTCTACGTGTTAAGGTTTCTTTCTTCAAGATGCTCGATGTCACTAAGAACAGAATGAAGCCGCCGATCAACGCGCCCACCCAAGCCGGCATTGCCATGAGGATTGGCGCACTGCCATTTGCAGTAGCGGCAGTGACTTTATTGAACACCTGTTCTTCAGATACGACAGGGGTCACTAATACGGATGCTTGGCTAACCGCAATTTGTTGATCGCCCAATTGCTCCATAAGACCAGTTGAATATTGTGTGCCAACTTGCGTAATTAATGCGTTGATTGCAGTCTTCGCATAGGTAGCGCCTGTCATGTTAAAGCCCTGATTTACATAGACCCCTAATGCTGCTGGTGCGTTGTTGGTCATGACATTTTGCACGGCATCATTGTAGCCTTCAGGAATCACTAATGCTGCGTAATACTTCTTATCCTTGAAGAGATCTTCAATGTTCTCCTCACTCTCGGACGTAAAAGCGACTACAGGCTCTTCGCCATTGATTCCGTTACTCATTTGTTCAATAGCAGCTTTGACCGCCTCTACATGCTCACCTTCATCATTAACAATAAGCGCGACAGGCAGGTTGGACGCTTTGGGGTCTCCTTGTACGAATAGGTTCACCGAGAATAATGCGATAATCAATATGACGGCAATAGGTGCAGCCCACGCTAATTTTTCTTTAAATAATCGCAATGTATGTCACCCTTTCTCAATTTTCAACACGTTGTTCAGTGGCATGTGTTTATCTTATAATTTGGGGAAAGCATAAGCAATGAACAAAAATGATCAGGTTGTTGTATTTTGAGAGGGGCGATTATGATGGGCATTTATAAAGAGAAGAAGCAGAGAACGATGCAGCTTATTCAGCAATCATTCATGCAAATCTTGATCAACAAGCCATTCGAGTCGATTACGGTCGGGGACATTACGACAATAGCGGATATCAATCGAGGTACGTTCTATCTGCATTACTTAGACAAATTTGATTTGTTGGATCAGATGGAGCAGCAGCTATTCGCGGACCTAGGGAATCATATCGATGCATTACAATCCCGGTATTTATCCACTCGTACGTTTGAGGCTGAGCAAGAGCAAATAGCTAATTCACTGTTTAGCTTCATCAAGTTGCATGCGCCCATTCTGAGGATATTGCTAAGCGATCATGGAAGAGCTGGCTTTCATATTCGATTTAGATCCGCCTTCTCCGACAAGGTACGGATGAACTTAGAGCGGCATGAGAGCTTCTATGCTCATTTGAAGGTTCCAATGGAATACTTCTTATCCTTTATCACGTCTGCTTTTCTAGGCTTGATTGAACAGTGGATTCAGAACGATCTCGATAAATCGCCTCAAGAGATGACGGCTTTATATATTGATATCATCAGCTTTATTCAGAGAAAAGAATGAAGCTTGAATAATGAGAAAGGGCCATCCGCGAAGGATGGCCCTACTATCGTTATAGACTACGAGAAGACTGTGCCGCTCGAGTCTGAACTTCGTTGTACAAGACGATGTCAACAATAACCTTAAATGGGTGAAAAAAATAAAAAAGGAAATGGAGCGGTTAATCCATCTAGATATTAATCCTCATTTTTTCGACATTATTCGATTTTTTCTAACAATAGCACAATACCATCCGATAACTAAGTAAATTAGCATAATTATCATTTACATATAAATTAAATCGATTGGATGGTGGCGGACCTAATGACGACAGTTAAGTTTGGTAGGATGTTAAAGCTTACTACAGCTATCATGGTGTTAATTGGGATTATTGGCTGCGGCAGCTCCAGTAACGTAGACAAGGAAGAGGCTGCAGGTCAGGAGATTACACTGAAGTTTATTTGGTGGGGCAAGGAGCAGCGGAAAGAGGACACGCTGAAGGTTATTGACCTCTATACGAAGGAGCATCCGAACGTCAAGATCGAGACGGAGGATTACTCGAATACATCGGAAGTAGCGACTCAGCTGGCCATGGAGACAGCAGATCAGAATACGGCTGATATTATCCAAGGGGATTACAACTTTATCTTCAAATACATCAACCGAGACTTGATTGAGCCGCTCGGACCCTATATCGACAATAAGAGCCTTAATATATCGAATATCCCTTCCGAGTATCTTACTTCAGGCATGAAGAATGATGAGTTATATGCAGTCACAATCGGTATCAACTCAGAAGCACTAGTCTATGATCCAGCCTTCTTCGAGAAGGTGGGCGTTGAGGTTCCCTCTCAGGACTATACAATCGATGATCTGTATAACACGCTCGTCAAGCTGAAGAAGGCTGTCAATGACCCGGGATTTTATCCGATAGGGAATATGTTTAATGCGAGCTATTTCCTAAGAACAAGAGGCCTCTCCATGTACAATGCGGAGGGAACGGACCTTGGTTATGACGATGACAAGGATATGGCCGATTATTTGGCCCTCTATAAGAAATGGACGAAAGAAGGCCTATTAGGCGACTTTAATGGCGCGGGCAATGATGAGAATCATCCCGTCATAACAGGGAAATCGGCTTTCTATTCCGTTTCCAGCAATGCATCCACCGTTCTAAGCAGCAAGGCTGGACGTACAATCAAGCTGCTGCCGCTTCCGAAGATTGGGGAGAGTGAAGGACGGTTTATTAAACCTGCCATGTTCTTGGCGGTGTCGTCCTATTCCAAATATCCGGAGGAAGCTGCCAAGTTCATTGATTTCTTCGTCAATAATGAAGCAGCTAACGACATATTGAAGGGTGAACGCGGCGTTCCTGTATCGAGTGTCATTGCTTCGCGACTATCTGAGAAGCTGGATGAGGCTGGGGAGCAGCAGTATAAGCTGTTGGATTACGTTAAAGCCCACTCATCTCCGAACGATCCTCCTGTCCCGAACGGCTCGACAATCATTACCAATGCGTTTGACATCATACTCGATCGTGTCGTTAGTGGCGTTATTACCCCTGAAGCAGGGGCGAAGCAGTATCGGGCGGAGGCTGTCTCTGTCTTGCAGGGCGCAGGAAAGGTGGAGTCGAAATGAGCGGATTCGGCAGAATGACGATCGTTAAGAAGTTATATACGGGATTTGGGCTGGTCCTAATCCTGCTGCTGCTTGTGGCTTCAACAGGCTACACATATCTATCAAAAGTCAATGACAACTACACGCACTTACTCGAGCATGATACGCAATCGGTCCAGCTCATTAAGGATTTACTAATAGCGGTGGAGATGGAAAGAGTGAGTGTCAGCGGCTTCCTGATTGATGGCGATGAATCCAAGGTGGCTGAGTTTGAGAAGGCGAAGGGGCAATTTACTACTGCTCTGAAGGAGCTGCAACCGCTCGTTGTTGACCGCGATAACAAACAAATTCTTGCAGGGCTTGATCTTCTGCAGGAGCAATATAGCAGTACGGCGATGCTTATCATTGACAGCAAGAGGAATAATGACAGCAAATATTTGGAGACCCTCGTATCCCAGGGACCTGTTCTTGACAAATTCAGCAGTACAGCGGAGCGTCTGGTCGAGCTTCAGGAGGAAGAGCTGAATCTGGAAGCTGCCAATACATTTGATGAGGTCTCAGGCAGTAAGCAGATGGTTCTTGTTCTGACCGTTATTGCTCTCATCTTGGGATTATTATCTTCTTATTACATTAGCAAAATAATCTCCAACCCAATTAAGAAGCTCCAGAAGATGGCCGTTCAAATTGCTGGTGGCGATCTGCGGAATACGAATGTGGAGATTAAGAATAAAGACGAGATTGGTCAATTGGCAGAGGCGTTCAACAACATGGGCAACCATCTGCGGGAGCTGATTCAGGATGTCGGCATTAATGCCGAACAGGTTGCCGCTTCATCGGAAGAGCTGACAGCCAGTGCGGAGCAGACCGGACAAGCTACAGAGCATGTTGCAACGATTACGGAGAAGCTGGCTGGAGGCGCGCAGACGCAGGTGAACCGCATTGGGGCAAGTGTAGCGCTTGTTCAGAAGATGGATGAAGAGGCCGCGCAAATCGCCGATCGTTCCGTTCATGTCAAGGATTCCGTGGATATGGCCTCCGAGCTGGCCTCCAGAGGGATTAAAGCGGTTGAATCCGCCGTACACCAAATGTCCGCGGTTTCAAAGAAAGTTAATGAAATTTCAAGTGTAGTCAGCTCCTTGGACGAGCGGTCCAAAGAAATTGGAGACATCATTGCGATTATAACGGATATCGCCAACCAGACGAACCTGCTGTCTCTGAACGCAGCGATAGAAGCGGCGAGAGCGGGTGAGCATGGACGCGGCTTCGCGGTAGTGGCAGGTGAGGTGCGTAAGCTGGCGGAGCAGACTTCTGAGTCAGGGAAGCGCGTCACGGAGGTTATTCGCTCCATTCAATTAGAGACAAGCCGAACGATTACAATGGTCAGCGAAGGGGAGCAGGAGGTAGAGGTCGGTATTTATGCCGTTCAGACGGCAGGCCAGTCCTTCGCCGAGATTGAAGGCTCTATCCAGCAAATCAATGAACAGATAAAAGGCGTATCTGAGGCGTCCCAAGAGATGTCACAGCAAACGCATGAGCTGGTCACCTCTTTTGACCAAATTAATACGATCAGCCTGGCTTCCTCTGAAGGGACACACGAAGTATCTGCTTCGGCGCAAGAGCAGCTGGCTAGTGTAGAGGAAATAGCAGCAGCTTCCAGAATGCTATCCGAGCTGGCTCAAGAGCTTCAGAACAGTATTTCGAAGTTTGCGGTTTAATGAATAAAGGGCATGACGCTGTCGAGGGCACCCACGAACGGGTGCCCTTTTCGATATGCTGCAGTTTGCGTTTCTTCGCATACGCGCACAGTTGAGCCTCGATTTCGGCTTAATTAGGTAAGTTAATAAATCAGTCTGATCTGACCGAAATTATTACTATAATCAGAAGCAACGACTTCCTGTTACGAAAAATATAACGAAGATGGGTGTGCATGATCATCGGCAAAGACAAGATTTTAAGGGATTATATGACACAACCACCTATAGATCTTGCTGCATTCATTGAACTGTCCGTTATACTGGCGGGGATGGTCTATCGCGAACATCAAATGAATAGAGTGATTGGCTGCCTTAGCCCTGATCATATCCGCATTCAGTGGCAGGAGAAGACGGCGCGTATGTCCGGGGACTCGGTAGGGCAAGCAGCCTATCAATCTCCCGAGCAATTCGGCCGGATTGGCGCTATGACGAGCGGAAGCAGTGATCTTTATTCATTAGGCGTTATTTGCTATGAGCTGTTAACGGGGCAATTGCCTATACACGCTGACTATGAAGAAGACTGGGGCAGTGCGCATATCCGTAAGGTCATTCGGCCCGTGTCCGATATCCGGCCGGAAGTAGACGGAACACTTCAAGCCATATTGATGAAACTGTTGGCTAAATCACCAATGGACCGTTATCAGAGTGCGTATGGACTGCTTGAAGATCTGCTGCTATATCAGAAAATGTTCACCAGCAGCGGAACGCCGACGCCATTCCAAGTGGGTCGGCTGGATACGATCCGTACGTTTTCATGGGCTCACGTCTGGCAAGGGCGAAGCGCCTTCGTTATGCAGATGAAGAGGGGTGTTGAGCAAGCCATGCAAGGGCAGAATGTCTATCGCTGGGTGATAGGTGAGGCGGGCATTGGTAAAACGACACTCGTCAACAAGCTCGAGCCGATGGTCGTTCAGCGCGGAGGCAGGATGATAGCTGTGCAAGGGGAGCCATCCCGGCATAACGTTCGCTGCGGGCTGCTTTTGCAGGTCATGGGGCAATGGATTCATCAGCTGTGGAGTGAGCCGGCCGACGTCATAACGCAGCTAAGGATGGAGCTGCAGGCTAAGTTCAGCCGCGAAGCACAGGCTGTCATCGTCTCCTGCTGGCCCGCAGCAAAGCCGTTGTTGAGCAGCGGCGCTGATGCGGCGCTCGCTCTAGATAATGCGAAGGTCTGGGAGCGGTTTGAAGAACTGCTGCCGGACCTCATTTCCTGCATGGCCGAATGCAGGCCTCCACTTGTTGTGTTTGTAGACAATCTACAGTGGGCCGACGATGGCACAAGAAAGGCAATTCGTGCACTGGCAGCGGCAGGGAAGACGCCGGGGCTGCTTCTGATCGGAGCTTGTCGGACGGAGAAGGAAGACGATTCGGCCCGGGAAGGATTGAATTCCATTCGAGGGATGGACGCGACTTGGTTAACGAAGAGATGCCAAGCGAATCCTGAGGAACAAGTGGCTCTTCTATCACTGACTTATGATGATGTGAAGCAGCTTGTGTCTGATGCTCTGCATGAGAGCTCGGCACGTATTCGACTGTTGGCACGATCGGTCTGCGATCAAACGGGCGGCAATCCTCAATCGATTCGCCTCCTGCTGGAAGGCTGGCTGCAGGAGAAACGGCTTCGATTCGATGAGAGGCGACGTCAATGGGCGTGGGACTCCGAGATCATCCGGCAAATAAGCAGGTCAGAAGCAAATCTCCACTTGTTGGGGGCAAGCTTGTCCAAGCTTCAGGGAGATCAGAAGAAGCTCTTGGCAATGGCAGCCGCAATCGGTCCGGTCTTCCGGCTGTCAACCTTGGCCGAAGCGTGTGGCAGCTCACAGGCTGCTGTATTCCACTGGCTTGAAGAAGCGGAAGCAGAAGGCATAATTTATCGGGAATACGACATGGAGCAGGAGAATGAGCGGGATCCCTCATATCTGTTTGTTCATGAATCCATTCATCGAATGGCATATGAACTTGATGCTGCAGGCAATATGCGGCGGCATCGTACAATCGGACAACTGCTGCAGCGTCACGCTCTGGCATCCGGAGAAGAGCTGCTGGATGAAGCGCTCGATCATTTGAATTTGGCCGCTCCGGTTCTATCGAAGCCGGAGACGAGGCAGCTGGTGGAGCGTAATCTTCAAGCAGGGCAAGGGGCTGTGGCATCCGGACGTTACGCGCGAGCGAGGCATTACGCGGAGAACGGGCTTCGGCTTTCGGCAGCAGACAGAGGCGAAGAAACGGGCATGCCCAATGTACGTACCGAGCTGCAATTGGTATTGGCATGGGCAGAGTATATGAGCGGTCAGATCGAGCGGGCCAAGAGACGGCTGGCGAACTTGAACGAAGGTGCTGGACTAAGCCGGTCGGAGCGTATGAACATATGGGCACCTTTAATCCAATTCCATGCCTTCGCGGACAATGCGGCCGCGATTCAATATGGGCAAGAGGCGCTTACGGCTTACGGCTGGAAGCTTCGGGAGAAGAGCTCCCTCTTGTCAATTGCCAAGGAAGTGATGCAGACAGGCATTCTCTTGCATCGCAAACGAGATAAGCCTCTTCCCGTGGCCGATCCTCTCGATAAGGAATATGCAGAATTGTGCCGGCTGATGGAGCTGCTGTTCTTCCCGCTGTTCATTCATGATGGGCGTGCGCTGCTGGAATTATATGCGCGATTCATTCGTTACGGGATGAATAAGGGGATTAACGAATCATTGGCCACGATCATCGGCGGGTATGAGATCATTCTGAACAGAATCGTGCCGAGCTTCGCTCAATCGGTCCCGATTGCTGAGCGTCTGTTTCTGCAAATCAGCGATTCTCTGGCGCCTAGGAGTCGGCATTTGCTCACTTTCCTAAGCGGAATGTCCAGACAGATTGATAATCCGCTGGAGGCTTCCGTAATGCTGTTCAATGCGATGCGACAAGGGCTGGAATCCGGTGATAAAGACTTTGCTAATCTGGTTCTTATTATCTGCTTGTTAGGCAACAACGGGAACTTGAACGCCCTGCAGAAGCTGCTTCGATACTTCGAGGATTATATGCGGCATAATGCCGATGACAAGACGCTGGAGATGGTGAGGATCACAGGCGACTATGTGGCAGCGATGCAAGACGAGTCTCGGATGGACAGCTTTGTTGCAATTCCGCAGACTCGCTCAATCGGCGATTCCAAGCAGCAGGACGAGGACAACTACAGCTGCGGATGTCGTCTGGAGGCGGCTTATCTATCGGGCAGATACCAAGAGGCGCTGTATTGGGCAAAGCAGGGAAGATCGAATGAGCTGGCATTGGATTGGATACGAATTCGTAAGCAGCGCGTATTCGAGACGTTGACATTATCGGCGTTATTCTTCGAGACGAATGAGGAAGAACGGAAGCGGATTCGGAAGGCTATACATTTACAATTACGCACAATGAAGCGCTGGCGGGGCTTTATGGGTCATGGTTCCTCCGCTTATCTGTTGGTGAAGGCAGAGGAGAAACGAATGGATGGAAACCTGATGGAGGCCGTGCAGAGTTATACGGCTGCCATCACTCGGGCGAGGTCTGAGAAGTACGTGTTGTTGGAAGCGATAGCCTGCGAGCGGCTTGCAACCTACTACCAGGATGACGCACTCAGCCGATCCGGGGCGGCGATTACGATGATGGATGCCTGTGCCGCTTATGCCGATTGGGGCATCACATCCAAAGTAACGCAGATCAGAAGCCGATATGCCGAGCTGCTGCGCCCGGTCTCCCGCCGTTATGAGGGGCCTGTTCTGGAGGGGCAAATCGAAGGCAACCATACCCGAATTGAAATGCTTCATCCGCAGACAAGTTCAATGGAAGCCGCGGTCTCGAGGAACGAAGCGGAATATGAGCTTTTGCGGCGGCTTGTTAATGGATTCGGCAGGCCGAAGGAAGCCGGATGGACAACGAGTCTCTTAGAGGCTGCCCTTCGACAAGCCGGGGCTGATCGAGGCCTCGTGCTCAAGTGTCTGGATGAAGGGTTCAGCATCGAAGCAGTCTATTCGGACGGTGTTGAGAAAGAGATGATGGCTGGAGCCTATTCGGAGAGCGTTCTGCGGCATACAGCAATGACAGGTGAACCGCTTGTTCTACATGATGCGTATCGAAGCTTCTGGATGAAGGATACGTACATTGCAGCCGGAGAGCTAAGATCGATTCTATGCATGCCGATAGCGGTTCCTGGAGATCGCTCTGCGTATTTGCTGTACTTAGAGAATCGGCAGATGCCAGGCGTGTTCTTTGAGCGTGATGTACAGGTACTGGATCTTCTAGCGACGCGGATCATTTATCTTCATATGCTGGAAGCGGAAGCTGCGGCTGTACCCATGCAGAATGCTCGAGCCGATAACGTGCCGTCTGTATCAGGTGCCGCTCAACAGGAGCTGGCCGAAGCGCTGACTGAACGAGAAATGGAGATCTTAACCGCGATGGCGGAAGGCATGTCGAACCGAGAGATCGCTGATCGGTTCGGCATCGCCGAAACGACGGTCAAGACGCATACATCCCGAATAATCGGCAAGCTGGGCGTCAAGCGGCGCGGCCAAGCGGTTGTCCGCGCCAAGGAGCTGCAATTGATCGAATAACATCAAGATGCTCATCCCTACGTTGCTGCAGCGTGGAGACTGAGCATTTTTCTTTGATGCCCCGTACAGGCTCCGTCACGCTCGAGCTTCGCTTGTGTGATAGCTGTCCAACATGGCTTGCGCTTTCTTGGGGTCTTTCTGCAGGGTTCTTCTGTATTCCAGCATGAAGTTAAGCGTGACGAGCATCTGGTCATATTCTTCTTTCTTACGCTCGATCTCATTGATCTTCGATAAAGTCCATTCGATCAATTGTTCGTTCGTACGGCTGTTTGTATCATGATCCTGCAGGACCTCTTTCGTTTCAATTAACGAGCAGCCTATACCCTGAAATTTCTTAATGAGCCTCAGGCGCTCGATGACTGCATCGAGATAATAACGATAGTTATTATGATCCCGTTGGACATGACGATCATCCAGCAGGCCTTCCTTCTCATAGTAACGAATGGTATGGATCGACAGCCCCGTCCTGTCAGCGAGCTCTTGAATTTTCATCGGATTCCCTCCTTATGAAAGGTCTTGCCCTAGAGTTGACTCTATAGTTTACATTATAGCTGTTCTTATCAAAAGCTGAAGGGGAGATTTAAGATGCGCGTTTTCGTTACAGGAGCAACAGGGTATATTGGTTCCGCTGTTGTGCAGGAGTTGATCCATGCGGGTCATCAGGTCGTTGGCTTAACCCGTTCGGACCGAGGTGCCGCATTGCTGAAAGAAGCGGGAGCAGAAGCGCATTTCGGGTCGCTTGACGACCCCGACAGCCTTATCAGTGGAGCAGCCGCGGCAGACGGCGTCATTCACCTGGCGTTTAATCACGATTTCTCTGACTTCGCCGGCTCGCTCCGAACCGATCTTCGTGTTATCGAAGCAATTGGGACTGTGCTTAAGGGAACCGGCAAGTCTTTCATTGTTACGGATCATGCTAACGGGGAAGCATCGGAGAATGCAGCAATTGCACTAGCGGAGCAAGGGGTGCGAACGTCCATCGTGTCGCTTGCGCCAACGGTACATGGGGAAGGTGACAAAGGGTTTATACCGGGGCTGATCAACACCGCTCGTACCAAGGGCGTATCCGCCTATATTGGTGACGGAACCAACCGTTGGCCGGCTGTGCACCGATTGGATGCAGCTTCTCTGTTCCGTCTAGCCTTGGAGGCCGCTCCAGCAGGGTCGAAGCTGGATGGTACCGCCGATGAGGGCGTGCCACTCCGCGACATCGCGGCTGTTATCGGCAGACATCTGAATGTGCCTGTCGTCAGCATACCACGCGAAGAGGCGAACGCCCACTTCGGCTTTCTGGGCATGATCGCGTCACTCGACATTCCAAGGTCGAGCATGCAGACGCAAGCGCTCCTAGGATGGCGTCCCGTACACACCGCTTTAATTCCGGACCTCGAACAAGGGCACTATTTTATCAAATAAAAAATAAAAAGATTCTGCAGATATGTCGATTCTGTCTTCATCGATTCGTCGCCTTAATAGGAGTTCAAATAACGACTATGGAAGGACGATGAACATGACAACGCAACTGAATGCTTATATTCGATCGGAGGATGCAAGAGAGCAGGCCGCATTCTACATGCAAGCACTTGGCGGGGAGGTCCATTCGGTGATGACTTACGGGCAAATACCGGGAGCGCCAGAACAAGCCAAGGATAAAGTGATGCATATGGTTCTGTCTGTGGCAGGAGGCAGCATCTTGTTTCTGGCTGATTCCCCTTATGAAGCATCTCCCGCTGGAAGATTCATTTCACTGTCGCTTACGTTTGACGACGAGGCGAACGCCCGCCATTCTTTCGAGAAGCTTGCTCAGGACGGCACGATAAAGCACCCGTTCGTGATGCAGCCGTGGGGAGCCTATTATGGGGAAATTGAAGATAAGTTCGGCGTCAATTGGATGATTGTGAAGCAGTGACTTAAGGAGCGAGTATAACAAAAGTTGAAATCAAGCAAAATGAAGTGGCGCCAATATGCTGCGGGATTCCCTTTTATATACAAGCTGTTTAAAGGCAAAGAGGGGCACTCGCCCTTCCTTGCCTTTTTTCTACTGCCTATTTAGATGGGTTCATTGCGCTTAAAGAAGGCTCCTTGTTCAGGATGGCCGATGTGGAGGAACGGCATGAATTAGATACAGGAGTTATGAGAAGAAATAGATGCCTTCATCCCAATCGCCAAACAAGAAAGGCACCCTAATTGGGGTGCCCTTCTTGGCGCATTACGTCAAATTATCGTCATGAGGCGGCGTTTGCTCTGTTTGCTCTTTCTGCTCAATTTGCTCCGTTTGTTCGGATTGCCCATTCAGAGATGGAGCAGCTTGCTTTGTGGCAGCGATACGTTTGCGGCGATGGTTCACAATGACGATTACAAGGACAATAACCCCTATAATCGGAAGAAGCGGGAGCAGGAATGCTCCAACAATAACAAGCGCTCTACCGAATGCAACCATCATATCCCAGCTCTGCTGCAGGGCATCGCCGGCTTTCTTCATAAGTCCCGGCTTCTCATTCAGATCCAGCTCCGCGCTGCTTCCGCCGCTTAGGTTCTGATACATCTCGATGTTGACTGTCGAGTAGGCGACATTCTGGTCGATGTAGCGCATGCGGCCCTTAATCCGTTCAATGTCCTCTTGAACCTGAGCGAGCTCGCTGGAGAAGGCGACGAGGTCCTTGGAGGTCTTGGCGTCCTCCATAAAGGAGATCAGCCGCGCCTCGGCTATTTCCTTCGCCTTCAACCGCGCCGATAGGTCTGCGTATTCTTCGGTCACGTCTTCGCCGTTAATGCTCTTGCTCAGCTTCTTATCCGGCAGCTGGTCGATCGCATGGATGAACGAATTGAAGCCCTTGGCCGGCACCTTGATCTTGAACGAGCCGCTCAGACGATCGGACGACTCATTCTCTGTAAAAGAAAGCAGGTAGCCGCCGCTGCTCGCGATGAGCTGATCAATCGCGCTCCGGACGCTGGCGAAGTCTTTCACTTGCATGTGCAGATCGGCCGTATAGATAACCTGCCGATTGAAATCCACCTGGGCAGCCGTCTCTGCGATCCCACTGCCTGGCTGGATTGGCGTCTCCGCAGCGGTGTTCGCGGAAACGGCAGTGTCAGCGTCCGCATACCCAACTGCTGTCTCCGTCGATGTCGCTTGGTCAGCGGCCTTCAAGTCCGAATTGTCGCTGCTGCCGCATGCGACTAATCCTGCTGCGAGCAGCAGGACCGCAAGCCATACCCCGATAAACCGAAACATTGTTCTTCTCTCTTGTTCCATATCGATCCCCCTATGGCATTGGATGAATTGGGATTATCTAGCTGTTGCCTTAATAGACGTATCGCCTCGTGCAAAGTTGCAGGATGGATTGGATGCATTCATTTCCTCAGAAAAAATTAGCAACGAGAGGCCGAAAATGGTATCATGCAGTCAACAGGTGGCTATCCTTTAGCTTATGTTTGGAATTCGCGAAGCGTATTTCAACCTAGATCAAACGGAAATGAGGGTAAAACATGAAGACAGGACAGACGGGGCAGACGGGGCAGGCAGGACAAGCCGTACAAGCCGTACAAGCTGTACGCAAACAGCCTGCCGTGGCAAAAAAGGTTCTACGAGGACTTATGGTCGTTATAGGAGCGTTTATAACATCATACGGGCTTGAAGCCGTACTAATACCGAACAACGTGTCCGACGGCGGCGTGACGGGTCTCAGTATCGTAGGATCCGAGTTAATCGGATTACCATTAGGACTTCTAATCGCGTTACTTAATATTCCATTCATTTTTCTAGGGTACAAGCAGATTGGTAAGAGCTTTGCAGTCTTCTCCGTGCTTGGCATCGCTTCACTGGCGGTCGGCACAGCTGTCATGCATGAACTAACGCCAATCATTGAAGGCGATACGCTGCTGATTACCGTCGTAGGCGGTATTATTATCGGCTTCGGCATGGGTCTTGCTCTTCGTAATGGCGGCGCGTTGGACGGCATTGATATGTTGGCTGTATTGCTGTCGCGCAAGCTGCCATTCGGAACCAGTGACCTGATTCTCTTCCTCAACACTTTCGTGTTTATCATCGTATCGACGGTATTCGGTCTGCAAGGGGCGATCCTGTCGGGTATTGCATATTTCATTGCCTCGAAGGTTATCCATATCGTTGAAGAAGGTCTTAGCGGGGCCAAAACATTCAAGATTATTACCAGACATCCAGAGGCTATGGTCGAGACGATTCGTGACCGCTTAGGCCGCGGCGCGACTTATAGTCTCGTTGAGGGCGGATACTCCAATGAGCAATTCAAAGAAATTACTTGCGTCATTAACCGACTTGAAGAGAGCAAGATGAAAGAAATTATCCACGAGCTTGACCCAAGCGCGTTCGTCATGGTTTACGATGTGGCGGAAGTGAAGGGCGGAAACTTCAAGAAGAAGGACATCCATTAGGCTTGCAATCGAGAAAGCCAGTTACCGGTATAGATTCGGTGACTGGCTTTTTATCGCTTAACTTGCACGAGGAGTTGACCAAATTGGAAAGGAAGAGGGCAGGTCTGGATACACGGCCTGCCTTCTCTCGTTTATACGTTAACCTCATTCGATTTCTTATGCCTTTGTTTATGGATGCGATAGAAATAGATGCCCGCTAAGACGACTATGACGGTCATAATAATATAGACTCGGTTATGAGCGAAGGCGGATAGGATGCCGAACGACAACGAGGAAAGAACGAGCCCATAGACCAGATTGCCGATGGTCGTTGCGAGAACGAAATGCGTTGTGCGAATAGAGCTCAAACCCGACGTGATATTGATCAGGTTAGTCGGCATAAGCGGTAGAATACGACCGAACAGTACGTAGGTGAAGCCGTTCTTCTCGATTCTCGCTTGAAACTGCTGGACCTTGGGCGAGCCCGCGAATACGTCATGGAACAGGTAGCGGATCGATAGGAAGACCAGCGTACTGCCGACGACGCTGCAGAAACAGCCGTACAGATAACCCTCTAAGAAACCAAATAACGTGATATTGGCCGTGATGACCAAGATAAGCGGAATGAATGTAAAGATGTTCTGCAGCGTCATAATAACGAGCATAATCAGCATGATGAGGCCGATATCATCATGGGCGATCTCACGGATCGTATCCGGTGTTAAGTCTGCTACGGTGTAACCGCTGCTTCTCACTAGATAGAACAGGAGCAGCAGGAAGACCAGATAGCCGGCCGCGCGAATGACTACTTTGCGTTTATTCATGATGAACCACATACTCCTTTAGGTTACCTAACTAACTATATTATAGCGAAAACTACCCCGAGGATGTAAGCTGTAATAATGGCAATTATGCGAATCGGGAAGACGGGCCGCTGGTCTTATAGTAGAATGAATGCTGCTGGTCTTTATTAGAGGTCGCACAATCGCATGATTAGTTGGGTGGAAAGGATTGAAGTACAGCATCATGGAACTTACACAACAGGCCAATCGTCATTCAGGAACGGCTAAGTCGGGCTTCCCGATTTCACTGCTCTCGTTAACGATCGGGGCCTTTGCTATCGGTATGACCGAATTCGTCATCATGGGCATTCTGCCGAATGTGGCAGACGATCTGAACGTATCGATCTCCGCTGCTGGACAGCTCATCACCATGTACGCATTGGGTGTGGCAGTAGGGGCGCCTATTCTTACGGTATTAACGCATCGGATTCCACAGAAGAAGCTGTTGATCTTCCTTATGCTCTTATTCATTGTGGGCAATGGGGTATCGGTTATTGCACCGAATTACGCGGTTCTGATGGGAGCCCGGGTGCTTACCGCCCTGACGCATGGCACCTTCTTCGGCGTCGGAGCGGTTATTGCAGCGAACTTAGTTCATCCTGACCGAAGAGCCGGAGCCGTATCCGTCATGATGGCGGGGCTCACGATCGCCAACATTCTTGGCGTGCCGCTTGGCACCTACATCGGGCAGCATATGGGATGGCGTGCCTCCTTCGGCGCTATCGCGTTGATGGGCGTTATCGCCTTGATTGGCATCGCTATTCTGATACCGCGTCTGAAGCAGGAGAAGTCGACCAGCATCAAGCAGCAGATAGCGGCGCTGATCAGCCCGAAGCTGTTGGTGTTCCTGCTTATCTGTGCGCTGGGCAACTCGGGTCTGTTCGCAGTCTTTACGTACATCACGCCGCTGCTTGTTGACATTACAGGCTTTGCCGAGTACAGCGTGACCTGGATTCTCGTTCTGTTCGGCATCGGCGTTACGGTCGGCAATATCGTCGGCGGCAAGCTGGCGGACTGGAAGCTGATGCCTTCGATTCTTGGCATCTACGTGGTCATCGTCATTGCCCTTACGGCGCTCACCTTTACGATTCACAATGAGATCGCCGCTGTTGCTACGATATTCGTCTGGGGAGCGGGCTCATTCGCCGTTATGCCGGGCCTGCAGGTTCGCATCATGGGTATCGCCAAAGGCGCACCTGCTTTAGCCTCTACGTCGAGCCACTCGGCGGGCAATCTCGGTAATGCGGTTGGCGCGTTCGTCGGCGGATGGGTGATCACGCATATGTCGTTGTCATCGCTTCCGTGGGTCGGGGCGATCCTGGTAGGCTTGGCGCTGGCGGTTGGTGCAGGCAGCGTGCTGTCGGAGCGCGGCGCAGCTGTTCGCAGCGGAAAATAGATCATCATCACGAGAGGGCACCTGGGAAGGTGCCCTTTGGTTTAGAATTTGCATTTGAATCGTTTGAAGGAAGAGGAGGATTGCCGATGGCAAAATGGGATAACATGCTGTCCATGCTCTGGATGCTGCGTTCCGGCAGGAAGCTTACAGCAGCACAGATTGCGGACAGCCTAGAAATTAGCGTCCGCACGGTGTACCGCTATATCGATGCATTATGCGCCAGCGGTGTGCCGGTTGTTGCAGAAGCCGGCCATGATGGCGGCGTCCGCATTCTGGAGAGCTTCAAGGAGACGCCGTTGTTCTTCAACGCCATGGAGCTGAAGGCTCTCGTGGATGCGTATAAGTTCGTACAAGGCGCAGGCTATCCGTATGCAGAGGAACTGGAGAGCGCGCTCAAGAAGGTGGAGAGCGGCCTGCAGGAGGAACAGCGTCATGACCTGTCGCGCCAAGCAAGCGGCTTGGATGTGATTGCACCTGCACGGCCGCCTTCGATCGTTGCTCGGCTGCGAGAGCTGGAACAGGCGGCACAGGATGGGCAGACGGTTCGCATTGCTTATCGCAAAGAGACCGCCGAGCAGGCGGGTGAACGTGATGTCGATCCGTATGGTCTTGCTTTCGATCGGAATGATTGGTACGCGGTCGCATACTGCCATCAGGCCCATGCGATACGGACCTTCCGAGTCGACCGCATCGAACGGTTAGAGCAAACGGGGAAGAGATTTGCTCGGCCTGAGAACTTCTCGGCATCCGCCTATTTCCGCAATCAATCCGAGCGGAACCGGGAGTCGGAACAACCGCCAATCATCATACGGATTGAGGGAGATCCCGATGCGCTGAACGCGCTGTGCAGTCATTGGCATCTGCGCCACTATGTAGAGGAACGGACGGATCGTGACGTGCGATTTCTGCTCGACGCCCCGACGATGAACAAGTATTTGCCGATGTATCTGATCACCTTCGGTACGGCCATTCGTATTCGGGAGCCACAGGAGCTGAAGCGTACAATTAGGGAGATGGCTTACCAGATCGCGCACAATTGTGAAGAAGATGACGCCGGTTGAACTTCGCTGACAGCCGTTGTCAGTGAAGTCGGTATACGATAGAGACAAAGCAAGACCAGCACACATTAACATATACACGAAAGGTGGATTTCACGATGCTTCATCACGCACATCAATTGTACGATTATCATGTCTGGGCAAACGACCGTTTATTCGCACATCTTCAGCAGCTTCCGGAGGACGTGTTCAACGCGGAGCTGACTAGCGTGTTCCCGACGGTATCGGTTACGCTTGGCCATATGTATGTATGCGAAATGCTCTTCTTATCCGTGCTGTCAGGGCTCTCAGACGAGGCTATTTATTCGGAGATGATGAAATGGAGAGCGCATGTGCAGGACCGATCACTCGACGAAATGCAGCAGTTGTTTGCTGATGCTGCCGAACGGTTCCGTGCTCTGCTCGAGCGTACACCTGACCTGGATAAGGCAATCACGATCGAGCATCCGATTTATGGCCGGATGGACACACGGTTCTCCGAGATTATACAGCACGTCGTGAACCATGCGACGTATCACCGCGGCAACATTACCGCAATGCTGAGGCAGCAAGGGCATCCTGGCGTCTCGACGGACTATATTTTCTTTCTGGCGGAGCGTGTGTCTAACTAAGCCAATTCGATATCTCTATCGCACAAAAAAGCAGGCATCGGTATGCTAACCGATGCCTGCTTCATTATTATGCTAAACGCATCTTGAAATCTTCATAACCAAACTGGCGTACGATACGGCAATCGCCGTCCTTGCCTTTAACGGCAATCGCAGGAAGCGCCATGCCATTGAACGTATTCGTCTTGACCATGGAGTAGATCGCCATATCCTCGAACACGAGGCGATCGCCTTCCTGAAGCGGTTGGTCGAACGAATAGTCGCCGATGACATCACCCGTCAAGCAGGTTTGACCCGCAAGACGGTACGTATGCGGCTTCTCGCCAGCCTCGCCAGACGTTTGAAGCGGCGGACGATAAGGCATCTCCAGTACGTCCGGCATGTGGCACGTTGCGGATGTATCAAGGATCGCAATGTCCATGCCGTTCTGATGGAAGTCGAGTACCGAAGTAACCAAGTAGCCGGCGTTGAGCGCAACAGCCTCGCCTGGCTCGAGGTATACTTCAAGACCGTAATCATTCTGCATCCGCTTGATGCAAGCTTCGAGACGTGGGATATCATAATCTTCCCGCGTAATATGATGTCCGCCACCGAAGTTGATCCATTCCATCTTCGGCAGCCATTCGCCGAATTTCTCCACAACAGCATTGAGCGTCGTCTCGAGATCGTCGGAGTTCTGCTGGCAGAGCGTATGGAAGTGCAGGCCCGTCACGCCTTCAAGCAGCTCTGGTCGGAACTGATCGACAAGCGCGCCGAAGCGCGAGCCCGTGGAGCATGGATCGTAGATCTCATGACCAACCTGCGTCGAGCATTGCGGATTGATGCGCAGGCCAACCTTACGGCCGGCCTTAAGCGCCTTATCCTTGAACTTCTCCAGCTGGGAGAAGGAGTTGAAGATGATGTGATCGCAGATGGACAGAATCTCATCCATCTCTTCAGCACGGTATGCAGGGGCGAAGACATGCGTTTCTTTGCCCATTTCTTCATAGCCAAGCTTCGCTTCATATAAGCCGCTTGCGGTTGTGCCGCTCAAGTATTCGCCAATGAGGGGATACATAGCTGTCATGGAGAATGCCTTTTGCGCTAGAACAATCTTCGCTCCCGTACGCTGCATAACACCGCTTAGGATCTTCAAATTTCTCTCGATGAGCGCCTCGTCAACGACAAAGCAAGGTGTAGGTAGCTCTTCGAACCGCATCTTAGCGAACCATTGCCGGTTGTTTTGCAGCTGCAGGTGCGTCCTGACCGTCATCAACCAATACTGGATTAAAGTCTTCTACCCATGGAAGTCCCCATTTGTTCAACTCTTCCATGAATGGATCTGGATCGAACTCTTCAACATTGTAAACGCCTGGTTTGTTCCATTTGCCCGTCAGAACCATTGCAGCGCCGATCATAGCAGGTACGCCAGTCGTGTAGGAGATCGCTTGCGATCCTACTTCTTTGTAGCACTCTTGGTGGTCGCATACGTTGTATACATAGTACGTTTTTGCAACGCCGTCTTTTTTACCTTGGAAAATGCAGCCGATGTTCGTTTTGCCAACCGTACGTGGTCCGAGCGATGCCGGATCTGGCAGTACTGCTTTCAGGAACTGCAGCGGAATGATTTGTTTGCCTTCGAACTCGATTGGCTCGATCGACGTCATGCCCACGTTCTCCAGCGCACGGAGGTGCGTCAGGTAGCTTTGGCCGAACGTCATGAAGAAGCGGATGCGTTTCAGACCTGGGATGTTAACCGCCAGGGACTCCAGCTCTTCATGGTACAGCAGGTACATATCTTTAGGGCCAACTTCAGCGAAGTTGTACTCGCGCTTGATCTCCATTGGCTTCGTCTCGATCCATTCACCGTTCTCCCAGTAGCGGCCGTTAGCCGATACTTCGCGAATGTTGATCTCTGGGTTGAAGTTCGTTGCGAACGGATAGCCATGGTCGCCGCCGTTGCAGTCGAGAATGTCGATGTACTCGATCTCGTCGAAGTAGTGCTTCAGTGCATAAGCAGAGAATACGCCCGTAACGCCTGGGTCGAAGCCGCTGCCGAGCAGTGCCGTGATGCCGGCTTTCTCGAAGCGCTCGCGGTATTCCCACTGCCATTTGTATTCGAACTTAGCCGTATCTTCTGGCTCGTAGTTAGCTGTATCCATGTAGTGTGTCTTCGTTGCCAGGCATGCATCCATGATCGTGAGATCTTGATAAGGAAGCGCCAGATTCATTACGATGTCTGGTTTCACTTCGTTGATCAGTGCGATCAGCTCATCAACATTGTTCGCATCAACTTGTGCCGTCGTAATTTTCGTTTTGCCGCCATCGAGTTTTGCTTTCAGCTCATCGCATTTCGATTTCGTACGGCTTGCGATACAGATCTCTTCGAAAACCTCACTGTTCTGAACACATTTGTGGATGGCTACCGATGCCACACCGCCACAACCAATTACTAACGCTTTGCCCATTTCTCAATCCCCTTACCTCATAGAATTTTGTGGTGATAAAACTAACAAATACCCGGCAAACGATCGATTTTTACGCACAAAAAAAACAAGTCGTAAAAACGCACCGTCGCGAATCACACTTGTTTGATATAAATTACGAATATTAAATGTCACCATCACATGGGACATGGCTTATTAAGCACATTAATATTCAAAATATATCGATAACGGATCAGAGTCTATATAGCAAATAATCGCCTTTAATACTCTTATTGATCGTTTCACAAGTTGATGCGCTCTTAACGCATTGGTCGTAAAGAAACCAAAACTTATAAAATTTGAGCTCTTCGCTCAATCAATAAGGCAACAAAGTTGCCAATCGGCATTTGACCCGGCTGTCCGTATGGCCTTAACGTCCGTAAGTGGATGTGGTCAAAAATTATCTGCTTTTGGAAAGATCCTCGATTAAATTTTGAATATCAGCTTTCCAACAACACAACTCATAATATCATAAACTTCGCAGATAGCAATAAGAAAATAATTAAAAAGTTTTTAGCATTTTTAGGACAGTGACTTTTCGATTGCTTAGGCAACAGGTCCGGGTGGTGAAATGATGGCTGAAAAAGGGGAAAAGAGGGGCTGGCTGTGGGCAGCTCCTCCGTAGTTTATGTCGAATTATTCGAACTGGTTCCTACAAGTCATAGCCGGCTGCTGCGGGGGAAACCGATCGTTCAGGACATCTTGATCGGTTCGAGGAAAATCGATGTCGTACCTTTCATTGCTGCCAGGTCGGCTGGGCTGATTGTCAGCGATTCGGATGATCCGCCGTCAGTTAGATTAGCAGCCTTCTTGATTTCCTCCGCAACTTCGTCTTTCAGCTCGGTCGGCAATACGATGCGCGGGCTCAACGCTTTCAGAATGAGAATGGACACTTCCTTCTTCACGTGCCATACGGGCGAGTCGAAGAAGGAGACCAGGGCAATATCGATCCGGCCAAGCTGCTTGAGCTGATCAGCCGTCAACTCTTGTTGATCTACCCCTGCAAAGTAAGCGATGCGAAGACCGTCAACCTCATATAGGTAGATGACGTCCGTCGGGTTCTCGGGATCCACGGGCTGCCCGTCATGAGAAGCAGGGATACCGGTAATCTGAATATCTTTGACCGTGAAGCTCTCGGCTTTCATTTCGGACACGCGGGCGTCCGGGTTGTAGAGGAGGAACTTCTCGTCTCGATGGTCGTGATTGATGAAGGTCGTCGTAATCGCATCTGCCTTGAGATGACCTTTCGGATAGGGGATGTTGTTAGGATCGGCGATAACGACTGTACCCTTCGAAGATACAATTGCAAATGAGAGGTGCTTGCCATATGGAGCGGACACGCTTCTGATCATGGTTTTGCCTGAGTCGTTCTTCAACGTTACGGTATCCCACTCGATCTTTGGCATATCCGAGTCATCGGCGGAAGTCTCGGAATTGTTGTCAGCTTCAACAGCAGCAGGCGTGGATGCGCCTTGGTTAGGCGTTGTCGATAGCGAGGGCGTCTGGGACGAGTCCGAGCAGGCTTGAAGAACGAGCAGCATAGCCGTTAGAACGAAGATCGACCGAAGAGAATAGTGCTTTTTCATGAAACATCCCCCTTTTTGAGATAAAATGGTTTTGATCAACATCGTATCAGCGGCAGGATCAGGCTCCCATTGCAAATCGACAACAATCGTTGACGGATTGATAAATTTTGTGCATATAAGGGTGGTGGTTGCCATGGATCTGGTTACGCAGGGCGTGCATTATTATCCTTATTATCGGTTGGACATGTTCTACGAAGGGGACAGCCGGCTGGATGATGTCAAAGGTCTGGGAGCGCGTTATCGATTGCTGCTCATCCGTTCAGGCGCAGGGACGATGCGTGTGAACGATAGGCGTTTTCCGCTGCATGCGCAGGCGGTATATTGCTTCAATGAGCAGGAGCAGGTCGAATTGCTGGCGGGAACGGAAATGTCCGCTTTGATCCTCTATCTCCACCCGAATGTCATTAATCAGAAGCTGTCGTTCGATCTTTCAGGCAGCGAAGACTTGTCCATTACGGATGGACAGGACAAGTGGTGTCTGAAGCCTTTTTTCGAGCGGACGGGGACTTATTACGGATGCATCCCGCTGGACTCTACGTTGGTTCGATATGCCGAACGAATCCTGGAGGATATCGGATACAATTTGCATCATCAGCCGGATAACAGCTGGCCCTGCAGAAGCCGTTCTCTTCTGCTCGAGCTGCTGTTCCTGATCGGAAGGGCCTATCAGCGTGGGGAGCTGGGGCCGCCAAGCACGGTTGACGGTCTGACTGACGGGATGGAGGAAGTGCTCGTGTATTTGCACAGCGGCTATGCGGAGAAAATCCGGCTGGAGGATATTGCGAGAAAGTTCAATACGAACAAAACTACGCTGAACCAGAAATTCAGAATGTGCACCGGTCTGTCGATAATGGCGTATCTGAACGATTATCGAATGCAGATGGCAAGTGCGATGCTGCGAAATACGACGCTGTCAAGGGAAGAAATCGCGAGCAGAGTAGGATTCAAAGATTCGGCGCATTTCAACCGAAGCTTCAGCAAGCACAGCGGCTACTCGCCGAGCGCGTATCGCTCACAGTTTTGTTGGATGTTGAATCGGACAAGAGAATAGTCAACGAGACTTATTGGCTTAGTTGCAGCCGGATAGAAGGGGTCAAGGCGAATGACATTGCAGCAATTGAGATATATTCTAACGATCGTAAGCTGTGGATCGATCAGCGAGGCGGCCAAGAAGCTGTTTATTTCGCAGCCCAGCTTGTCCAGTGCGGTGAAGGAGATCGAGCAGGAGTTCGGTATCGAGATTTTCCTTCGTTCGCCGAAGGGGATCGTGTTATCGAATGACGGGGCCGAGTTTCTATCCTACGCCCGGCAGGTAGTGGAACAGGCGGAGTTGCTTGAGCAGCGGTACACGAACCAGAAGCCTTCCAAGAAGCTGTTCTCGATCTCCACCCAGCACTATGCGTTTGCGGTTCAAGCCTTCGTCAGCTGGCTGAAAGAGATGAATATGGACGAATATGAGTGTACGCTGCGCGAGACGCGGACGTATGAGATTATCGAGGATGTTCGCAATTTGCGGAGCGAGGTCGGGATTCTGTATAGGAATGATTTCAACCGGAAGGTCATTCAGAAGCTGCTCAGCGAGAATCATTTGCGATTTCACGCCTTGTTTGATGCAGATGCCCATGTGTTTATCAGCTCCGGACACCCGCTTGCCGATCGGGAAGAGGTGGATATCGAGGAGCTTGATGACTACCCTTGCCTGGCGTTCGAACAGGGCGATTACAACTCCTTCTATTTCTCCGAGGAAATGCTCAGCACACGGACCTATAAGAAGAAGATACTGGTGAGCGACCGCGCGACATTGTTCAACACGCTTATCGGTCTCAACGGGTATACGATCAGCTCAGGCGTGATCAACAAAGATCTTAACGGTGAGCAGATCAAGTCCGTGCGGCTGCGGACGGAGGAGAAGATGCAGGTTGGCTATATTACGAACGAGAAGGCGAGCTTGAGCCAGCTGGCGGCCGCGTATATTCAGAAGCTCAGAAGCGTGATCAAGGATTTTGGACACGCCGTCATTGGCGAAGAGGGAGCCGTCTCGGAAGATCATGAGGTATAGGGTGATCGCTTTGTAAGGAAGGGAAGCATGCGGAACGTGCATCTTTTTTACAGCCAGTCGGGATGTTGTCGAGCATTTCCTGCAGTTCGTACATGGTTTTGTACTAGATATAGCTCAGAGGGTGTAATCGGACTGAAAAAGCCTGTAGGAAATGCTTCCTTGAATCTTAGCGAAGCGGATGGGGACGAAATTCCTGCATAGATTGCAGTTCTAAATAACTTGTTGTGTCATAGCAGCAAAAATGGTTGAGCCAGAGCGAGTGCCTCTGCTCAACCATTTTTTTAAAAAATGCATGCTTGACGGTTCTACAACGATGCTCTAACCTCTTGAGCAGCTTGGATCAGATGCTTCAAGCTTGCCCATGTTTCAGCCTCGCCGCGCGTCTTCAGACCGCAGTCCGGGTTGACCCACAGCTTAGCGGGTACTATCTTGCCTAGCATGCGAACAAGCCCTTGCTTCAGCTCATCGACGCTTGGCACACGCGGGGAGTGAATATCGTATACGCCCGGGCCGACCTCTGTCTTGAAGCCGCAAGCATTGATCGAGTCGATAATCGACAGGTCTGAACGCGAAGCCTCGAACGTAATGACGTCGGCGTCCATCGCGTCGATATCGCGAATAATATCGCTGAATTGGCTGTAGCACATATGCGTATGGATTTGCGTATCCGCTTGAACGCCGCTGTGCGTCAGTCGGAAGGCAGGGATCGCCCAGCTCAAATATTCGCTCTGCCAATCCGATTGGCGAAGCGGCAGCTTCTCGCGCAGTGCAGCCTCGTCGATCTGAATGATCTCGATGCCGTTCGCCTCCAGGTCCAACACTTCGTCCCGTATAGCAAGCGCGATTTGCAGAGCGCTGTCCTTCAGGCTAATGTCTTCGCGCGGGAACGACCAGTTGAGGATCGTTACAGGACCCGTAAGCATTCCTTTTACCGGCTTGTTCGTCAGACTCTTCGCATAAGCCGAATATTCAACCGTCATTGGCTTCGTGCGGCGGATATCGCCCCAGATGATCGGCGGCTTAACGCAGCGCGTGCCGTACGATTGCACCCAAGCGTTCTGCGTGAAGACGAAGCCGTCGAGGCTCTCGCCGAAATATTCAACCATGTCGTTGCGCTCGTATTCGCCGTGAACGAGTACATCAAGGCCGATTTCTTCCTGCTGAGCGACGCATTGTGCGATTTTCTCCAAGTTGAACTGCTTATACTGCTCTTCGCTGATCGCGCCTTTCTTGAACGATGCGCGGTTTGCCCGTACGTCAGCCGTCTGCGGGAACGAACCGATCGTCGTCGTTGGCAGCAGCGGCAGTCTGAACTTGTCCCGCTGAATTCGCTCACGCTCTGCGAACGCAGGCAGCCTTGTGAAATCAGCATCCGTCAAGGCAGCCGCTCTTGCTTGCACCGATGCGTCGCCTTCGAAGCGCGAGTCGCTGAACAGCTTCGTGTTCGCAATATACAGCGGCGAGGACTTCGAATATTCCAGCTCCGTGATTGCTTTGAGCTCTGCAAGCTCCTGCAGCTTTTCCTCCGCGAATGCCAAATACTTCGTTGTCGTCTCCGGCAGCCTCGGCTCGTTCTTCAGCGTGTAAGGAACGTGGAGCAGCGAGCAGGATGGGCCGAGTACAACTTGTGCGGCATGCTGACCAATCTCTCTGATAAGCGTCAGCGTCTTCTTATATTGGTTCTTCCAGATGTTCTTGCCGTTAATAACGCCAGCGAACAGGACTTTATCCTCTGCAAATCCGAATTGCTTCAGAAGCGCCAGCGTTTGTGTACCTTCAATGAAGTCGAGGCCGATGCCGTCGAAAGGCAGCGATTGGAGCGTCCGATAGCAGTCGCGAACATCGCCGAAGTACGTTTGTACAAGTACTTTGACATTGCCTTTGGCCGCAAGGAATTGAGCATAAAGGTCCGTGAACAACACGATGTCCTCCTGCGATAAGTCTGTAACGAGCGCAGGCTCGTCCAGCTGTACCCATGCAGCACCGAGGATGTTCAATTGTGCGAGGACCGCCTTATAAGCTTCAGCAAGTGCGCCGACGAAGTCCCTCGCTTGCTTGGAGCCGGTGAATTTCGCGAGCTTCAGCAGCGTGAATGGACCAACGAGCACGGGCTTCGTTGTGATGCCGAGCTGTTTCGCTTCGGTCCATTCGTCGAACGGCTTCGTTCCAACTAAGCGAATGTCAGCGGAATCCTCGATTTCGGGCGTCATGTAGTGATAGTTGGTGTTGAACCATTTTTTCATCGCTAATGCCTTCACGTCGCCGCGTTCGCCCTGATAGCCGCGCGCCATTGCGAAGTAGGTTTCCAGCGGGCTCAGACCAAGCACGCGGTAACGCTCGGGGATGATATTGAACAGGCAGGCTGTATCGAGCAGGCCGTCGTAGAACGAGAAATCGTTCGAAGGGATGAAATCAATGCCGCGTGCCTTTTGCAGCTTCCAGTGCGATGCTCTGAGCTCAGCGGCCGTTTGGTTCAACTGCTCCAGCGTGCCCGTACCTTTGAAATAACGTTCCGATGCAAATTTAAGCTCTCTAAGTGCGCCGACGCGTGGATAACCGATAATGGATGTTTTCATTGTTAATCGCTCCCTGTTAGGTGTTGGCTCCAGTATAGGGGCGATAAGCGGCCATAGAGAAACACTTAAAAACTATTCAGCGCCATAGGTTTTCCCTATATGCCAGCCGTGACGGGCTCCAGCTAACCATTTATGTATGTCGTATAATGCTGTAGAATGGTGTCAAAAACCGCTCAATATTGGAGACAACGAATGGCGAACTCGCAGCTTACAGCGTATATTTCCCTTGTTACAACGTCGGGTGTATTGATTCTGGTATTACTTATTTATTCTTTTGTCAAAAGAAAGCAGACACCGTTTGCCTATACGTTCATGTTGTTCACCTTTACGCAGTGTATTTATGTTTTTGGCCACGCGTTCGAGCTGGCCAGCAATACGCTTGAGCAGATTAAGCTGTGGACGATGGTGGAGTACGCCGGTATGCCCTTTGCGGCTGTGCTCGGCTTGATCGTCATTCTGAAGTATATTGGCAGAACCGTTTCACTCCGGACGGGCTTGCTCATGTGCGTAATCCCGTTCATTAGCTTCCTGATGGTATTGACGAATGATTACCACCACCTGTTCTACAAATCGATGTATTTAAGGGCGGATGCCCCGACACCGATGGCGGATGTGTCGATCGGACAATGGTATATCGTACATGGCGCCTATACGTTTGGCTGTATGTTTACAGCCACCGTACTGTTAATCCGAAGATGGAGAAGGACGAAGAAGGCGTATCGTTTCCAGCTGGCAACGCTCATGATCTCGCAGCTGCTGCCGATGTCGGCGGCTTTCATCTATCTTCTTGGGCTTACGCCATACGGCATGGATCCGGTGCCGATTACGATGTGTGTGACGGCTTCCCTCTTTATTTGGTCCATCGCGGCGAGCCGTTTGCTGACAATCGTACCGATCGCTAAGGAAAGCATCTTCGAAAGCATGCGCGAAGGCGTTATCGTGCTGGATGCCAACCGCCGGATCATCGATTACAACCAGGCGGTCAAAGGCATGATTCCTTTCCTGCACAGCGGTGTCATCGGAACGAGCCTAGATGATATGTGGCCGCAGTTAACGGGCAGGTCCTTCCCTGAGCATGTTAGTATGGATGGCCTGGAGGAAGAAGTGCATTGGCCTTCTGCGGAAGGCATCTCGAGCTATCAGGTGAGGACGTCCCTCGTCATGAACAAGGGCGGCGATGCGATCGGCATGCTGCTGATGCTGATCGATGTGACGGAGCAGCGCATGCTTCAGGAGCAGTTGAAGAAGCTGGCGTATTATGATGGATTGACCGGCATCTACAATCGGACGCAATTTCTCGCGGAAGGGAAAACGCTCCTCGAGAATGCGGACAGCGGACCTGTCTCGTTAATCCTGTTCGACATCGACCATTTCAAACAAATCAATGACACGTACGGGCACGAAACAGGCGATCAGGCGCTGATGCACATCGTATCGGTCTGCCAGCGTTTCATTCATCCGGATATGCCATTCGCCCGTTACGGGGGAGAAGAATTCGTTATTGCGCTGCCGAGTGCCGCATTGCCTGAAGCCGTTAAACTAGCGGAGAACATTCGGGCGGCGCTTCAGCAGAGCGCGATGCATTTCAAGGGTAATACGGTCGCCGTCACCTCGAGCTTCGGCGTCGTGCAGATTAGTGACAACGAGTCGCTGGAAGCGATACTCCGCAGAGCGGATGAGGCGTTGTACACATCGAAGAAAGACGGACGCAATCGCGTTACGGCGGCGGCATGACCTACTTAAATTCGCAGAGCTAAGGTCATCCATTATAGGACGGCCTTATTTGTTGTGCAGTGTGTTAGAACCAGCGACATTGCCTGATCCAATTGTGCCGTATCCAGGTATAATAGTGTTGCGTATGGAAGCGGGATTCACTCCTTCCTTGCGATGAAAGAAACGCCTAAACAAGCGAGAATCAGAATCCACAATTGGTAGGCATACGCATTAACGTCAGCAGCGACGGACCATCCCGACCACTCCAATATGCCTGCTGTAATTCCGATTCCGCATAGCGCGAAGAGCGCTGCAGCCCATCTTGGGATAAACCCCGATTGATATAACGTGAATGCTGTCATCACTGCGAATACTCCCATCGTTGCAAAACCAAGAGTTTCACCGATCGTTACGCCTAGGTAGGTGTGAAGCGCGTCGAAGATAACTTCAATGGCTTCCCTGCGTGCTGGCGACAGGTGCTCGTTATCGCCATATTGGGCGGCCAGGCCGTCCACAGCAAACAACCACCTTGAGAAGCCAACTACATGGAAGATAGCCGAGGCGAATCCAATGCCTGCTGCCACAAGGCTCAGGCTCCGATTTATAGGGCTTGTTAATCGGTATAGCAGCATGACGATCGGGATGATGAGCAAGCTGGATACGACCATCCCAGCCCAATACATTCGCAGCGTCACGCCGCCTTCTTCAAACTGCTGCAGGATAGTCGCAGTCGGCTTCCTTAGAATATCCGGATAATCGAAGCTGATCATAAGTCCTGTCCAAGAGATCACAATCAAGACGGGCATCGCCAGCAGCAGCATGCCCATTATTCGCATGCCATAACGGCTCATTATGCACTCACTCCTCTGTTTATAGATGGGATACCATCATCTTAAGAGGAGGAATCTTCGATTCAAATGTTCCAAAACGCAGAAAAGGTATTCCATTGCGAAAGGTGCGGTGCTCAAGTGAGCTATGGTCTGTCTGCTCTTCTTATTCATCCAATGTTAAGCTACATGGTTCAGAAGGGGTATGATATTGATTCATTTTGCCGTATGGCTTCATGCGATCGATCCATTCTTCAAGATGCGGAGATGCGAATCGCAGAGGAGGAGTTTGACCGATTGCAGGATGCCGCGGCTGATTTTACGAAGGATGAGCACTTAGGTCTTCATCTCGGGCAATCGATTGAGCTGTCTAGTCTTGGCATTCTTGGCTATGTACTGCTCCACTGTCCCACGATAGGGGATGCGCTGGCAGCCTACCGGAGATATAACGTTATTGTGTGCAGCGGCATTGATATCGAGTTGGATACGGAGCAGGAAGAGACAACGATTCGGTTCAAGGTGAGTGACCCATCTCGGCAAGCTTCCAGACATGCGATTGAGGGCATGGTCAGCTCTTTGTACCACATTCTTCTGAAACTGAGCTGCCGCAGCATCGTGCTTAGCAGGCTGCAGTTCATGCATCATGCACCCGAGGATCAGCGTGAGTATACTGCCATGTTCGGCGTGAACCCTGCGTTTGAAAGCGGGATGACTCTCATTCGGTTAGCGAACGAAGTGATGCAGTATCCGATAGTCCTCTCTAACGAGGGGCTGTTGAACACGTTCGAGCAATATGCCGAGGAAGCAAGAAACGAGCTGCTGCATGGCCGGACGTTGGCCGATCAGGTGTACAAATGGATTACCGAATGCATGCCCGCCGTGTTTCCAAGCGTGACAGAGGCGGCACAGCATTTCCATTTGAGTGTTCGGTCCCTGCAGACGAATTTGAAGCAGGAGCATACGACCTACAATCAGCTGTTCAACAAGGCTAGGATGGCGTTTGCCATTCAGTATTTGAAGAACCCGCGCTTCACCGTTGGCGAGATCGCTTACCTGCTGCAGTTCTCAGAACCAAGTGCATTTCAGAGCGCCTTCAAACGATGGACAGGATTGCCGCCGGGGCAGTATAGGCGAAGAACGAATGATTGATGGCGGCAGGAGCGCGTAATCATTCGGCGTGATGAATAATGAGAGATCGTCGCATCGGACGGTCTCTTTTTGTATACAAGATTTTGAGTTAATTAAGGACTTCAGATATAGAAAAGGGCTGTGCCATGGACATAGGCGGCAGGAAAACATAGCGTGTTAGGCGCATATCTTTCGCGTGCCAACAGATGGATTTGGCCTATTTTGAAGTAGGACTACTATGATGCAGGCAATCGATGATTATTGAATAGTAAACATGAGAATTTGATAATAACGGGTGGTTTGAATAGCTGGAACGTCATTATTAAACATAAATTTAATTAATTTTTAGAATACAGGACGATACATATTCACTAGGTCTTTGGAAACTAGCGTATTAGTTATTGATTGTCTAAGATAACCGCAGGAATAATATTACATCATGTAAGGGGAATCGAGATGACGATTACGCAGCAAGCAGCATGGGAGAAACTCACTTTTCATACTCGTGCATCTAAGCTAGTGTTTGGATTTGGATTGATGGTACTGGGGCTTGCCTTCCTGTTCGGGTTCTCTGGCAAAGCATTCGCTCATGGCTACATTGAATCGCCGACTAGCCGAACGCTGCTGTGCCAGCAGGGAACGAACAAGGATTGCGGCGCCATTCAGTACGAACCGCAAAGCGTGGAAGGCATAGGCGATTTCCCATCTTCGGGACCGGCAGACGGTAAGATCGCAGGAGCGGGCAAATACTCGGAATTGGATGCGCAGTCGTCCACTCGTTGGAGTAAGGTCAATATGAAGGGCGGCAAGAACACGTTCACCTGGAAGCTCACAGCGAATCATGTGACCGAGGGCTGGCGTTATTACATTACGAAGATCGGTTGGGATCCGAACAAGCCGCTGACACGCGATCAGCTGGAATCGAAGCCGTTCTGCACAGTCGACGGCGGTAATGTGAAGCCCGAGATGTCCGTATCTCACACTTGTAATGTGCCGACTGACCGCACTGGTTATTACATCATTCTGGGCGTATGGGAGATTGGCGATACGGTCAATGCCTTCTACCAAGCGATTGACGTTAATCTGACGCAAGACGGCAGTACAACGACGCCTGATCCAGAGCCTGTCTTGCTGCCGACGATTCCGGCCGATGCTCTGTGCTCGGGTCATACGACCAGCAGCATCACGCTCTCTTGGACGGCATCGATTGCATCGGCAGGCATCAAAAATTATGAGGTCAGCCGCAACGGTACGATCGTCGGAACGACGACGCAGACGGCTTATACCGATAACGGACTGCCAGCCAATACGACGTACACTTACACGCTGGTAGCGGTGGATAGCAAGGGCAATCGTTCAGGCGCAAGCGCGCCGATAACGGCAAGCACGCTGCCTGTATCGACACCGGCACCGGACACAACGGCACCGTCTCGACCAACGGGACTAGCTTCCAGCAATGTGACGGAGTCAGTTGTGACTTTAAGCTGGGCAGCAGCAACCGATAACATTGGCGTAACCCAATACGAAGTGTACCGCGATGGTAAGCTGATTGGCACTACAGCTTCAAGAACGTACACGGATAGCGGTCTCCAAGCTGCGACGGCTTATTCGTACACCATTGTTGCACTGGATGCCGCGAATAACCGCTCCACGGCCAGCGCTGCGCTGTCGGTAACGACGAAGGCTGCGACGGTTACGCCTCCGACGGGAACGACTGCTGCTTGGGACAGCTCCAAGATCTATCTGGCGGGCGACAAAGTTACTTATAACGGGGTAGAGTATACGGCAGGCTGGTGGACGCAGGGCGAACAGCCGGATGTATCCGATGTATGGAAGGCTGCTGCTTCAAGTGCCGTTCCAGCGTGGAATACTTCGAAGGCGTACAATGCTGGCGATAAGGTCGTCTATGCAGGGCATACGTATCAGGCCAAATGGTGGACGAAGGGCGAGACGCCTGGCAAAGCTGACGTATGGAAGCTAATCAACTAATTCAACTAACACAGCCATTCAAACCGATCATTCGATGAGCAAAGGGCACCTCAAGAGGGTGCCCTTTGTCGTATTCGGCGATTGCAAATCTGTATCAGGCGCATCTACTGTTGCGAGCTTGGCTTACTCCGATCCGTACTAGAAGCGGCCGACCGCCACTAATGCAGCTAATACGATGAATACAACGTTCACGCCGATCTCCTTATATTCCTTGCGCGTCATGTGTAGAATGGCGCCAAGAAGAACGACTGCGGCAAGCGTTGTTGCGGCGATCGGCGTCCATACAGGTGCAACATCCAATGCCTCAGGAAGAATGAGTCCAACCGCCCCGACTAACTCCGCCAGACCGATGAAGACGACGAGCGTCCTCGGCACGTCAGACACCCATCCCCACGATGATACGGCCTTATTATACTGGAAAGCCTTCAGCCATCCTGCATAAATAAACGCTAGCGCAGCGAGTCCTTGAACGATCCATATGGCAATATTCATGCGCATTTACAACCCCTCGACTACTTATTTGATATGCTCTACAGGTATAATAGGGGGAAGTCCATGCTTCAAGGAAGTAGGCACTTTATCTAAACCGAGTAAACAAAAAGTTACCTTGCATCAGTATGGGGAAGCGGGAGGGGAGGCTGCAATGAAGCAGTATTGTAAATTCGAATCCGCATTGGATATTCTTATCGGCAAAACAACTATTTATAACGAAACAGGGCCGCCCATTAAGGGCGGCCCTGCGGCGTTATTCCACGCTCTTCAGAGACTCGATCATATTAATGTTGGTCACTTTGCCCCGAAGCATCAGATTGGAAAGTATGGTCAGCGTGAATGCAGCGATAACCGATACGACAATAACCGGGAAGCTTAATTGATTCGGAATTTGCTGATGCGTGCTGGACAGCGCCTGAATGATGACCCCATACACATAGCTGCTGATCGGCAGAGCGACGAGGGCTGCGAATACGGTGAGCGCGATATTCTCGAGGAAGATGAGCCGATTGATTTTGCCCCGCTGATAACCGAGAACTTTCAATGTTGCAAGCTCCCGATTCCGCTCATAAATGTTGATGGAAGAGATCGTGTAGATGGCGCCGAAGGACAGGATGACGGCCGAGACGATGAACATGATAAATACGAAGCTGTTCTGCTTCAGGATATATTGTGCTGATTTCTGCAAATCACGCTCATCGGCAATCGTATCGACGTTCGGATCGTGCTCGAAGAAGGTGCGCACCGATTCCAGCTCCTCGACAGGATTGACCTGAACAAGCAGCGAGGTTGGACGATAGTCGATGCCAAGGCTCTTCAGATAGGCCGGCGTGCAGTAGAAGGCGGGGTTCGAATATTGCGACGACAGGCTGGCAACCTTCATTTCTACCGTCTGATCGTTCATCATCGGGGAGGCGAGCTTGAGCTTAATCCGGTCCCCGACCACTATATGATAATGATCAGCGTATGATTGAGGCACCAGTACGCCATCATCTGATAGCGAGATCTCGTTGTCATTCGCATCATAGTAATGAATAAGATCATTGCTTCGTTCCGTCACGAGTAACGTGGCATTCTCCATCGCATTTTCTTGGAGAAGGGCGACACGGTAAGAGCTCAGATCATAGCTGGACGTAATACCCGAAGGCAGATTAGTCGTATCTGGCGAGGAACCGGTCCTATAATCGATGCGCAGATCGTAGGCGTACATCTCTTCCACCTGATTCGCAACCTTGAGCAGCGCCATCTGCGTGCCGAATGCGGTAATCAATAGTACGGTGCTCACAACGACCCCAATGGAGCTTGCAAGAGCCTTCTGTTTATGGAGAAAAATATTGCGCAAAATCAGCTTGTGGCTGTACGAAATCGCCCCCCACAGACCCGGTATTCGTTCGATGACGAGCTTCTTCATCTTCTTAGGCGGTTTGGGCCGCATCGCCTGTGCCGCATGCTCCCTCAATAGCGATCTGCCGCTGAAGTAACAAGCGAGCATGCCGAACGCTGCGGAGAACAGAATGGGAGGAAGGATGGAGTAGAGGGGAAGCGAGAACGTAATGCCGGGAAGCGAATAGGCTCGCGCATTGGACTCTCGAATCATTGGGATGAACAGCGACGCGGCGAGCGCCCAACCTGCAATTGAACCAACGATGCCCACCAGTACCGGATAGCCCATATAGTGCAGCATGATCTTGCGGTTCCGAACGCCCAGCGCTTTCATGATGCCGACCTGCTTGCGCTGGGAATCCATGATTCGCGACATCGCAAGGAATAGAATAATGGCTTCAATGATGAACAGAACGAGCGGGATCACGCTGCTCATCAGCCTGTTGTTGTAGATGGTTTCACTGATTTGGGCATAGTTAAACGTCTGCTCCTTGGTGGTAAGGTCAAGATACGGAAGATTCATTCTTGTGGATGCAGCTTCAACGGCCTGTCCCAGCTCGTCAGTATCGTAGCCATCCTTGGCAAGAATCATGACCTCATTATAGGCGGAGTCCCCCGAGCCTGTGATGACGGGGATGGCCGCCTCTGCTAGATAGGCCGCTCCGTAGAGGAGATGGTCCTGTGTATCGCTTAGCTTCGTATGTTCAACATTTTCTCCTAGTCCACTGATCGTGAATGTAAAGCTGTTATCGCCAACGCTTATGCTTAACTCGTCTCCGACACGATACTGATGCGCTTCCGCATAGTGGGAGTCGAGCAGAATCTCTCGCTCGGTTGAAGGGATGCGGCCTTCAATTAGAGCAGGCGTATTGATGGCGTTATTAGCAGGAATAGAATGCACGACTAATGATGCCTTATAGTCACCCCAAGCTTGTGCAGCGTCCAGCGTATAGCGGCCCTCTATCCGGCGTATCCCTTCCACTGTGCCTAGAGCCGCCACGTCAGCTTGCGATATTCGATCATAAGCTGCATATAAGTCACTAAGATGATGTTCTTCGAAGTATCCTTTCGTATAAGCGCTGAGGTTGCTGCTATAAGTAACGAGTCCCGCATAGAAGAAGGCGCCAACAGCGACAACGAGCGCAAAGGCGATGAATTGCCCCTTGGCCTGCCTAATATCTCGGAATGACTTGAGCCACAGCTTACTCATCACCATTCAATCCCTTCAATGCTTTGTTTGTTGGCATTATAGGTGACGCTCTCGATCCTGCCGCTTCTCACCTTAATGACTTTATCCGCGATGGGCGCAATCGCCGTATTGTGGGTGACCAGAACGACGCATTTCTTTGTGTCCCGGTTCAGGTCCTGAAGCAGCTTCAAGACGGATTTGCCGGTTGCATAATCCAAGGCGCCGGTAGGTTCATCGCATAGCAGCAGCAGAGGGTTCTTCGCTACCGCTCGAGCAATGGCAACGCGCTGCTGTTCGCCGCCAGAGAGCTGAGAGGGGAAGCTGCGGGCACGATCCTGCAACCCCACTCGGCCCAAAATCCGCTTAGCGTCAAGGTGGTTGCTGCACACCTCCGCAGCAAACTCCACATTCTCGAGCGCGTTCAGATTCGGAATCAGGTTATAGAACTGAAAGACGAAGCCAACCTGCTCGCCGCGGTAGGCGGTTAGCTGCCGCTCCTTGAACCTCGTAATGTCTTGGCCGCCGACAAGCACCTGACCCGAAGTGGCGGTGTCCATTCCGCCGAGGATGTTCAGTATGGTGCTCTTGCCCGCACCGCTGGCGCCAAGAATGACGACGAATTCTCCCTCGTTAATGGAGAAGTTGACCCCGTCCAGTGCTGTAATCGTTACCTCTCCGACCTGGTATTGCTTCGACACCTGCTTGAATTCAATGAGTTTATTCACGACTAAACCGCTCCTTATTCCAAATGTAGAATGATCGCTAATCAGCACTAGATCATCTCATCGCTATAGCCAACTATAATTTAGCAAATAAGTATGACCCATCCATGGTTCGGGATGATGAATTTGCGCTCATTCTGCGGGTGGAGCGCTTCTACTTCTCTTGATGGAGATTCCGACGATTGCTGCTTGCGGCCGAAAAATAAAACTGACGGTTCAGAGATATCCCTCTGAACCGTCAGTTTTATTATTTGCTATGCATAGAAGGGATTCAGGTGCACGAGCACTTCATCCACATCGGAGTGACGTTTCATAATCGACTGTTTAATTTCGCGCGAAATATCGTGTCCCTCTTGAATGGTCAGCTCAGCAGGGATGCTGACCCGCACATCGACCAGAATATAGTGGCCATGGTCTCTGGCCCGTACGCGGTCGATCCGTTTCACATGTTCAATGGATCGAATGATCCGGCAGAAGTCATCCAGCTTCTCCTTGCTGACGTTCTTCTCCATCAGCACATTGGTTGCTTCCTTGCCGATATCGATCGCCAGCTTCAAGACGAAGTACGATACGATAATGCCCGCAATCGGGTCGCCGTACGATAAGTAGCTGAACCCATAATGCTCGCCAACGAGCGATAGGGTAATCCCGAGCACAGCAGCGATCGAGGCATACACATCGGCCAAGTGGTCGTAGGCCGTTGCCAGCAAGCCTTTGGAGTTCGATTGTTTACCTAGCTTGATCGTATAACGGTACAGCCAGAACTTCCACACCAGCGATATGAATGCAGCCAGCAGCGCGATATAGCTTGTCGGATGCGGATCTTCGAACAAACTTAGCACGGCATGATAAGCCATATAGAACGACGCGACGGCCAAAATAATGCCTACGATGCCGGAGGCGAGCACTTCCGCCTTGCCATGCCCATAAGGATGATCCTCGTCGGCGGGACGCTTCGAAATTTGCATGGACCCTAGGGCGGCGCCCGTTGCAATGACATCTCCTGCGTTATGTACGCCATCCGCTAAGAGAACGGGACTGTTGAATACAACACCAACTGCGATCTTACCCACGGTTAGAAAAATATTGCTGAATAAGCTGACCCAAACGGCGATGATGGATTGATTGCTGTCCTTACTCAATACAGGTGCCTCCAATGTTCACAATATCCTGTGTCATTATAGTTTACAGAAACCGTGTGGGTCTAGAGAAACAGTCTTGCCCCGATCAACCACTTTTCGTTCTGCGCAAAGAAGTTTTAACGTCCTAATAGTTTTGCCTTAGGCCAACACTGCTTCCTTCTTACTATGCCCACAATAAAGGCCATCCTATGAAGGATGGCCTAATACACTCCTTATTTATTCCATCTTGCGGCTCCTCTGTCTAACCTGGATTAGCTGCCTAAATAGATAATGGTATGCGATTGCTTTTGAGTTTGGTCAATCACCGTAAAATCCATATAGCTGCCATACACTACACTCATGGACACATGATATGGTACTCCATTAACGCTGAATTCACTTGATCCGACGCCAGCTTGGAACTTGACTGTAAATTTAACGCCATTTAGTTGCGGCATAACCTTAGAGACCACTTCAGCCTCTGCTTGCGTATCGGAGCTAAAGTCCAGCGTAACCGAGCCATCCGGACTGCTCCAAGTTTTATCAAATAGATCACGTGCAGAAGCTTGCTCGGCAGGCTTCGTCTCTGTTGTAGTAGAATTAGGGTTTGTTGCTGTCTGATCCGAACCTGCTGCAGATGGCTCAGGCTTTGTTGCGGCCTGTCCCGTCACTGTTGCAGTCGGCTCTGGTTTTGTTACAACCGGGTTTGTTGAATTAGACTGGACAGGCTCCTTGGATCCCACAGAGGAGTTAATCGAAATGGTCTGTGTCTTATTATCCCAGGTTACCGTTGCGCCAAGCTCCTCAGCCACGAATCGTGCAGGCACATATGTAGAGTTCTTATAGTTCAGCACGGAATAGCCATCTTCGAGCTTTTTCTCTTCGCCGTTGAACTTGAATAGGATGCCGTCTTTCAGAAAGGCGGTAATGGTAGTGCTCTGAGAAGCAGCAGCTGCTCCGGCACCCGTTATCATCGATCCTAACAACACACCAATTACGAGCTGTTTGTACTTCATCCGTTTCATCTACTCCTTTGTCTAATTTCCATTCAGCTAGGTTAGACGTTCTAAATAAGTAAAATGTTTCTATATTATACAGTTATATTTGTTAGAATGAGGCTAGTCTAACAAGAGGCTTGTTTGTATGCGAAAGGAGGTAGACCCTGACATGGAATATATTGCAGAGGTTCTCACTTGAAGAGGGGGCTGACCAATGGAACATGTACAAGGGGAAATATATGGCCACGCGTGGCGCAGTGGAACTGTGGGGATTGATTTGTCCGATACGCAGATCAATACCGCCCGGGGGTTACTCCTAGAGCATGAGGAGCGGCCGCATTTATCATCAAGTGCACGAAGCCATAGCGATACGAATGTGTTCGAATGCTCATTGACCGACAAGTAGTCCGAGTTTGAAGTGCTGCCGCCGCTTGACTATAATAAAAGGGACATTGACCTTATGGAGGGAACATACCCATGTACCGTGCGACAGAGGATTTTGTACAAGATTGGGCGGCTTCAGCGGCAGGAACGCTTGCGGTTATGAATGCCATCACAGATGACACAATGGACACAGCGATTGTGGAAGGGCACAGTACGCTGGGCTGGCTGGCATGGCACTTGACCAGTACGGCAGGCTTCTTCGGTCAACTCGCAGGACTGCAGATTCCAGGCGTGGAACGCGGCGCTGCAATTCCAGCTCATATCGCTGACATCATCAGCAAATATGAAGAAATCAACGAGGCATATGCACGCGAAGCCGTGAAGCTGACGGACGAGCAGCTGTTGGAAGAAATCGAAACGTTCGGCAAAACGATGCCGCGCGGCAGGTTCCTTCGTCTGCTGGTTGATCATCAGACGCATCACCGCGGCCAAATGACGGTCCTGCTTCGTCAAGCAGGTCTGCCGGTGCCGGGTGTTCTCGGACCAACGCGTGAGATGCAAGCCAATAAATAAGCTCATGAGAACCGTGATGGCTTTTCGCTATCACGGTTTTTTGATTGAACACGCATCCGCTAGAATACCCCGACCAAAGTCGGTGGCCCGAACCCTTCCACAGCATGTATGTAAGGATTCCTGCGTGCTGTAAACTGAGAAGCAGGATGAGGCCTGAAGCATAGGTCAAAGGGAAGGATGATATCAAGATGAGCATGAAACGATTTGTTGGCTTTATATTGGTTATGGTCGGTATTCTTATATTTGTTCAATATCAGTTCGGCGGCAGCCGTAAGAGTGAGGATTATGACCGTACATGGACGTTCGATAATAAGGAGTTGCATGAGCTTAAGATTGCCACGGACAACATTGGTGTGGACGTTAAATTCGTGAAGAGTACGGATGGCAGCAACTCCGTTCGGATCGTAGGGCGGGCGAGAGAGGATATCGTGGACAAAATCAAAAGCGCGGAGCTTGAGGGCGGCCGTCTGGACATCGATTTGAATGGCAAATGGCATTTCGGCTTCTCGGGCTTCTCCGAATTCCGAACGAGTAAGCAGGCTGTAACCGTGACATTAACCGATGAGGCGGCAAAAGCGCTGGAAACCTTGAACATTAGCGGTGATTCCAGCTCCCTGAGCGTGACAGGCGCATCCGTGCCGAATGGCAGCATCAAATCGGACTCGGGCAGCATCAGACTCGAGAGCATCCAGGGCAAGGCGCTGTCAGTCAAATCGGATTCTGGCAGCATCAGGCTTAATGATTACGAAGGCGATACGCTGTCGATGAAGTCGGACTCGGGCAGTATCCGTGCAGAGAACGTCATTGCGGAAGTGAAGGCGGCCTCTGATTCGGGCAGCATTACGATCGAACGTCTTCGAGGTACGGCCGAGCTGAGCTCGGATTCCGGTCATATTGAGCTGGTGAAGGAAGACGGCACAGGCGCGAATGTGAAGAGTGATTCCGGCAGCGTTCGTATTGAGGTTCCTGCTTCCTATGGCGGAACGTACGATCTGAAATCCGACTCGGGGTCGATCCGCGAGCCTGATCAGCGCGGAACGTCCAGTGAAGTCATCAAGGTACGTACGGACAGCGGCAGCATTCGGGTTGAACGGGAATAACGGAATAACGGGAAAAACGTATCGTGACGACAGGGCTGCTCCTTATCAGGTGTGGTCTTGTTGTTCACCATACGCTAGTAGAGTACGGAACTAAGGCGATTACGAACTCGGACTTAATAGCTTTATCTGATAGCTAATCCAAAGAGGCCATCTCTCTGTCATATCGGATGACGGAGAAACGGCCTCTTCGGGTTGTTATTCAATACGGAGAGTGTCCAATAAATAAAAAAAACGGCCATCGGCCGATTATATCTCAATATGAAATTGCACGCCAAGAAGCGCTGTGGTATGATTAGAAAACCACTGAGCAATTATATAAAGTTGAGTAAAGTTAACCCATCTTATTTACACTTTAATCTTACCATGAGACTTGAAGCCATGTCAAATGTTTTTTCGCACAATCGGAGGGGAGTGTACGCAGGCTATGATGAATGAGCAGGACTGGAAGCAGGAGCAGGAACGACTGGATCAGGTGACCGAGAAGCTGCAAGCAAGAATCGAACAGCTGGAGCCGGAAGTGGCTGGGCTTCGGGATCAGGCAAGTGACATCCGCAAACGATTCTGGGAGGAAGTAACCGTCAACACGGGCTCGCACGAGGATTTCGAAGAGACGGTGCACAGCATCAGCCAGCAGGAGGCGCTGTTATCAGACCGCGAGCGCAGCTATCGAATGCGGCAGCAGCAGTGGCGAAGCGTGAATCGGCTTCTGCCGTCTCCGTACTTCGGACGCATCGACTTCAACGAGGACGGTATGGGCTTCACCGAGCAAATCTATATCGGCGTATCTTCCTTCGTTGATACCGATGGCATGAGCTTCCTGATTTATGACTGGCGTACACCGATCGCGAGCATGTATTACGACTATTCGCCGGGAGCGGCCGGCTACGATACTCCCGGTGGCCGAATTACGGGGCAGATGGAGTTGAAGCGGCAGTACCAGATCCGCGGAGGCAAGCTCCAGAACGTGTTCGATACGAGCGTGACCATTGGCGATGAGCTGCTCCAGCAGGTGCTTGGCAAAGGCGCGGACCCGCAGATGAGGAGCATTGTAGCTACCATTCAGAAGGAGCAGAATGCGATCATCCGGAACGACAACAGCAGGATGCTCATCGTACAAGGAGCGGCAGGCAGCGGGAAGACATCCGCCGCGCTTCAGCGGGTTGCCTATCTGCTGTACAAACATCGCGAGCGGTTGAAGGCCGACCAGATCGTGCTCTTCTCGCCCAATCCGATGTTTAACAGCTATGTGTCTACCGTTCTGCCTGAGCTCGGCGAAGAAAATATGCAGCAGACGACCTTCCAAGAATATCTCGAATACGGTATCGGCAAAGGAATGCAGCTGGAGGATCCGTTTGATCAAATCGAATACGTGTTGAACGAGCAGCCGACGCAAGCGTATGAAGCGAGGCTTCAAGCAATTGCGTATAAGGCGTCTGAGGCGTACCTTCAGGCGCTGCGCAATTATGCGAAGTGGCTGGGGCGAGAAGGGATGAAGTTCCACAGCATTCGGCTGCGGGACCGCGATCTCATTACGGCGGAGCAGATAAAGGCTCAATTCTACAGCTACGACCCGTCCATTCGGCTTGCGAATCGGGTTGCCCTGCTGCAGGAATGGCTGTTGAAGCGGCTTACTGGATTAGAGCGCCAAGAGCAGGATGAGGATTGGGTAGAGGAAGAAATCAACTACCTGGATAAGGATCAGTATGCCGCTATAGATAAAGAGCTGCGGGACGATCGAAGCATATTTGAATTCTCGCGTGTCTATGAAGAGCTTCGCGAACGGAACAGCAACAAGGTTCGCCGGGACGAAGGAGACTTCGATTACGCGGAGCAAGAGGAAGAGATGCTTCGCCGCATGCTTGTGAAGGATTATTTTGCACCGCTCCGTCGAAGCGTGAAGCGTATGAGATTCATTGATGTCGTCGGGCTGTATACGCAGCTGTTTGTCGGCACGGACGCCTATATGGCGATGACCGGAGAGACCGAGGCGCCGGAGCTGTGGGAAGCGATTTGCGAGCAGACGAAGGAGAAGCTTAGCAGGCGCGAGCTGTTCTACGAGGATGCGACACCGTTCTTGTATATGAAGGAGCTGGTGGAAGGCAACCGGATGAGCACAGAGGTACGGCATGTTCTGGTTGATGAGGGCCAGGATTATTCCATGTTCCAATATGAGTTTCTTAAGCGGTTGTTCCCTCGCGCCCGCATGACGGTGCTCGGCGACTTCGGGCAGGCGATCTTCACGCAGGCAACAGAGCTGTATGGCGCGCAGTCGCCATTGATTCAGCTCTATGGGGAGACGGAAACGAGTCTCATTCGTCTTGTTCGCAGCTACCGGTCAACGCGCGAGATTGTAGCATTCACGAAGTCGCTGCTCATTGGCGCGCAGGAGATCATTCCGTTCGACAGAGGCGGGGAGAAGCCGCTGCTCCTGCAAGCGGAGAGCAGTGATCGTCTGGCGCCGCGAGCAGCTGAGCAGCTGGCCAGGCTTCGCGCTGAGGGCTATGATTCAATAGCTGTTATTACGAAGACAGCAGCTGAGAGCCGCGAGGTGTATGAGCTTCTGCAGGCACAGAATTGCCCGTCGCTGCGTCTCGTTACGAAGCAGACGCCTACGTTCGAGAAGGGGACGCTCGTTATTCCCGCCTATCTAGCGAAAGGGGTAGAGTTCGACGCGGTCATTATTTATGATGCCTCGTCGAAGACATATTACCGGGAGAGCGAACGCAAGCTGTTCTACACCGCATGCACGCGTGCGATGCATCGGCTGGTACTGTGTGCGGCAGGGGAGTGGACACCGTTCCTAGCGCAGGTGGATGCCTCTCTGTATGAGGTAGTAGAATGACACTTTAATTGCCAGACCGAATGTACGGGCAGCAAGTCCTATCAGCCAGCTGGGGTAACCTGGTTGGCTGATTTATTTTGGTAAGACAGTTGCTGTTGGCGGGAATGGAAAGCTATCCTATGAAATGCAGCATCGCCCAAATGAAGGACGACTGCTATAATGGAGGTCAAAAAGAAAGGGGTTGAATGATTCATGTCGCCAAGAAATATAGCGAGGGACCTTCGACAACGCGAGAGGAAAATCAATCATATTCTCGATTCGGCCCTCGAGATCATTGCAGTGAAAGGGATTGGATCCGTTAGCATCAATGATATTGCGGCTGCGGCAGGCATGGGGATCGGCAGCATGTATCATTATTTCAAATCGAAGAATGAGATCATTAGCGAGCTTCTGAGAAAGGGACAAACCGATTACAGAAAGCATGTCAACGAGATTGCGATTCGTCCGTGTAATGCGCTGGACAAGCTGCACCTGCTCAGCGAATCATGGCTTGCGATGAATAATAACTGGGCGTATACCATTCTCATTCACACAGCACGCCTATCCGATGCTTCCTCTGAAGAGACCCGACAGGCTGTAACCGATCGATTCACGAGCAACCTTGGGCCTGTTGCGTCCATCATAGAGCAGGGGCAGAGGGAAGGACTCGTCATTGACGGCGACCCGCTGGAGCTTGCTTATTATTTCGTAAGCCTCATTCAAGGTCTAACGCTTCAGAGAATGCCAGGCGCCGAAGTGCCGATCCGCGCACAGGCCAGCTTAATCATTACTTTATTTGCAGCAAAATCGAGACCGTAATCATTTCCGAGTAAGTTTATAGACTTTCCTGAGAAAAAGCATTGACAACGGTTGAAATCGACTGTTACAATTTACCCATCCACAAACCGAATGAATATTCGAGTTGTGACAATAGGACAACAAGCGTACATAACAGTTCGACTGGACAGCCAGAGATCTGATCACGTACCAGGATGAGGATCGTTTTTTTTTAATCTTAATACCGAGTAAACAGGTGTGAAAAATACATTTAAAAAGCGGAGGGGCATCTCATGCTGAATATTGAGCGTTTGAACAAAACGTTCGCTGCTCCTGCAGGGCCGGTTGTCGCGCTAAGCAATATTCGGCTGCAGGTGGAGCAGGGACAATTCGTTACTTTTATTGGTCCGAGCGGCTGCGGCAAGAGTACGCTGCTCAAGATTGTTGCCGGCATCGATACGACTTATGAAGGTAAGGTGGAACTTAACGGCCGGTCGATTACAGGCCCGGGTGTAGATAAAGGGTTTATTTTTCAAGAGCCGCGCTTGTTTCCTTGGCTGACGGTTGAGAAGAACATCGCCGCGAATTTGCCGCTCGGCAACGCACAAGTCCGCCGGCAAGTCGATGAGCTGATCGAGCTCGTACGGCTGAAGGGCTTCGAGAAGGCTTATCCGAAGGAGCTGTCCGGCGGTATGGCACAACGGGTTGCGATCGCGAGAGCGCTGCTGCGGAAACCGGAAATTTTGCTGCTGGATGAGCCGTTTGGTGCGCTTGATGCATTCACAAGAGCCCATCTGCAAGAGGTGCTGCTGGATATATGGCAGAACAGCAAGACGACGATGCTGTTCGTCACTCATGATTTGGACGAGGCGGTGTTCCTAGGTGAGAAGGTCGTCATTATGAACCCTCGGCCGGGCCACATTCGCAACGTTATCCCTATTGATCTTCCGTACCCGCGCAAGCGAGTCGGGTCGGCCTTCCAAGAGCTTCGAACCCGCGTGCTCAGCGAGTTCGAGAAGGTGGAGCAGCCTCCGCAGATCGATCGGGGCGCTGGCATTTAAGACTCAGTAGTTGAACGACTAAATAGACATAAGGAGTTGCAGATAAATGAAACAGAGATATGGTTGGATCACAGTAATTTTGGCCCTGGTATTGGTTATAGCGGGCTGCGGCAGTTCGAATAAAGAAGAGAAATCCTCTGAATCCACAAGCGGCACGACGACGAGCGCTAGCGGGGATGCTTCGAATACAACGGCCTCCTATGATGGCGTGACAGTGAAAATCGGGGTGCAAGGCAAAGGCGGCCTGTTCGGCAAAGCGCAGGAAGAGAAGTGGTTCGAGGATGCATTCAGCGAGCTGGGCGCCAAGGTAGAGTGGGTGGAGTTCCAGAGCGGTCCTCCGATGATTGAAGCGATGGCTTCCAACCACCTCGACTTCGCGGGCATGGGCAACATGCCGCCGATCTCTGCTCAGGCAGCGGGCATTGATTTCACGATCATCTCGCAGCTGCTGGACGGCAAGAACAATGTCGCGATTATCTTGCCTGCGGACAGCTCGATCAAGAGCATTGCAGATCTAAAGGGCAAGAAGGTTGCCGTAACAAAGGGCAGCAACGCATACAACTTCCTCTACCGCGTGCTGGACAAAGCGGGTCTAAAGAAGTCGGATATTGAAGAGATTCAATTGCAGCCAGACGAGACGCAGCCTTCGTTCGAAGGCGGCAAAGTAGACGCTTGGGCGGTCTGGGATCCATACATCTCCTTGAATACATTGAGCGGCAAGGCTCGCGTGCTTGCCGATGGCGAGAGCGAAGGCGTGTTGTCCCCGTCGTTCCAATTGGTTCGCAGCGAATTCGCGAAGCAGTATCCAGACCTGGTGACGCTGTACCTGAAGACGTTCGAGAAAGCTCGCCAATGGGAAGCGGGCAACCAAGACGAGGCATACCAACGTTATGCTGATGAACGCAGCATTCCGCTTGAGCTGGTGAAAGGCATGCAATCCCGTTCGACCATGATTAACACGCCGGTAAGCGACGAGACGATCGCTGAGCAGCAGAAGACGGCTGATTTCCAATTCGAGCTGGGTACGATTCGTAAACAGATCAACGTCGCTGACGTATTCGATAACCAGTACATTGAAGCAGCGCTTAAATAAAAAAGAAGAGGTGCGGCCATGCAGATCATGAGAAATAAGCTTATGTTCCGGGCTATTCATCTCCTGATCGGGATGCTCATTCCGCTGGCTGTATTAATCATCTGGCAGATTGCTTCCTCGAACGGGTGGGTGAATGCCGTACTCATCCCGCCTCCGAAGGACATCTTGGACGAATTCGGGCGGATGCTCTCCTCGGGCGAGCTGCTGACGAATCTGCGGATTTCTTCGTGGCGCGCAGCGCTCGGGTTCCTGCTTGGCGGTGGACTCGGTCTGGCAGCCGGCTTATGGGTCGGCTTCTCGCTCAAGGCAGAGCGGCTGCTCGATCCATCCCTGCAGCTGCTGCGGACGCTGCCCCACTTGGCAGTAGCACCGCTGTTCATTCTATGGTTCGGCTTCGGCGAGACCTCTAAGATTATACTGATTGCGAAGGGGGCATTCTTCCCCCTCTACGTGAACACCTTCTTAGGCGTTCGTTCGGTTGACCGCAATCTGTTCGATGTGGCGCGTGTCTTGGAATTCACGAGATGGCAGACGATTACGAAGCTGATTCTGCCGGCCTCTCTGCCTTCTATCTTCCTGGGTATCCGGCTGTCTATTGCCGTGAGCTGGCTTGGGTTAGTCGTGGCAGAGATGATGGGCTCGAGCTCCGGGCTCGGTTATATTATCAACGATGCGAGATCGTTCTCGCTTACATCGGTTATTTTTGTCGGCATCATCGTGTTTGCGGTTGTCGGCAAGGTGACCGATTCACTGGTCAGGCTGGCGGAGAACAAGCTGCTGCGCTGGCGGGATTCCTTAGGCGGGGAGGGGTAATGCGATGAGTGACGTGACGTTGGTTTCGAAGGCTGGCGAGAAGAGGGTCCCGCTCAGCAAGGCGCGCCGCGCAGGACTGCCGAACTGGCTGTATGGATGGCTGCTGCCTGTGATCATACTCGCCTTGTGGGAAGCGGCTGCGGCACTGGGGTTGGTGTCCGACTCGGCGCTTCCAGCACCCTCTCGCATCGCGAGGGCATTCTGGCAGCTATGCTTGAACGGCGATATGGCAGAACATCTCTCGAGCAGTGCAATACGCGCCGGAGGCGGCTTCCTGCTCGGCGGCGCAACAGGTCTGCTGCTCGGAATATTCACGGGTCTCGGCAAATGGGCGGAGCGAACGCTCGACCCGACGATTCAGATGCTTAGGACCGTTCCGCTGCTGACGCTCATTCCATTGTTCATCCTTTGGTTCGGCGTGGGGGAGTTCTCGAAGGTGCTGCTCATCGCGCTTGGTTCGTTCTTCCCGCTGTACTTCCATACGCATCTTGGGGTGCGTAGTGCGGATCGCAAGCTGTATGAAGTGACACGCATTCTGCAATACTCGAAGCTGCAGCTTCTGACGAAGCTGATTATTCCCGCGGCGCTGCCGAACATTCTGCTGGGCATTCGGTTGTCGGTCGGTGCTTCTTGGCTGCTGCTGGCGGTCGCAGAGATGATGGGCGCAAGCGCCGGGGTTGGTTATATGATTCAAGATGCGCGCGTATATGCGCAGACGGATATTGTATTCGTCGGCATTATTCTGTTCGCCCTGGTCGGCAAGCTGTCGGACTCGGTCGTGCGGCTATTAGAGAAGAGATGCCTGCGCTGGAATAACAGCTATAAAGGCTAGACACAGGGACGATTAATGAACAAGAAGCAGTACGTAATTTAGAAAGCGAGGGACGAACATGGCTCGACAACGAGAAGGCCAGCTTCATCTAGGTGCATTTATTTATTTTACCGGACATCATCACGCTGGTTGGCGTCATCCGGCATCGGGCGTAGAGCAGATGTTCGACATCGACTGGTACAAACGAATTGCGCAGTCCGCCGAGCGAGGCAAGTTCGATATGATCTTCTTCGCCGATCTGCTGCATTTGATCTACCCAAGCCGGGCTGCCGCAGGTATGCTCGATCCGGTAGCGCTGCTGTCAGCATTGGCGATGGCGACGGATCGAATCGGCCTCACCGCTACGTTGTCTACTACCTATAATGAGCCTTATAATGCAGCGCGGCGCTTCGCGACGCTCGATCACCTCAGTAAAGGGCGTGCTGGCTGGAACATCGTCACGTCTCAAGTGGATACGGAAGCCCGCAACTTCGGCAGAGAGAAGCATCCTCCGCACGCAACGCGCTATGAGATGGCGAAGGAATTCGTCGATGTCGTAACGGCATTATGGGACAGCTGGCCGCAAGAATCGCTCGTGATGGATCGGGCCTCTGGCACTTTCGTGGACGAGTCCAAGCTTCGTACGGCTGATCTCAGCGGGGAATGGTACTCGACGCATGGACTGCTGAATGTGCCGCGTCCGCCGCAAGGCTATCCGGTGCTCATTCAAGCGGGCTCCTCTGGCCCTGGCCAAGACTTCGCTGCAAGCGTCGGTGAAGTGATCTTCACCGCGCAGACCTCGCTTGCTGCGGCACAGGATTTCTACCGTACCGTCAATGAGAAGCTGATTGCTGGCGGCCGCGAGCGGGGCAGTCTGCTCATCATGCCGGGGCTGTCGCCGATTCTCGGATCGACAGTAGAAGAGGCGCGCCGCAAGGAGCGGGAGCTGCTGGACCTGATCGATCCGCAGGAAGCGGTTATGATGGTATCGAGCATGCTCCAGACGGATCTTAGCGCGTATCCGGCAGATGGGCCGCTGCCGGACATTCCAGATCCAGTCGAAGCAAGCAACGGCATGAAGAGCCGCGTGCAGCTTATTATGGACCTTGCCCGTAAGGACAACTTGTCCATTATCGAGCTGGGACGCAGATTGCTTGGCGCGCGTGGTCATATGCAGTTCGTTGGTACGCCAGAGCAGCTGGTCGATCTGATGGAAGAATGGTTCGACGGCTACGGCTGCGATGGCTTCAATATTATGCCGCCAGTACTGCCGGGCGACCTCGACGACTTCGTCGATCAGGTGGTTCCGGTGCTGCAGCGCCGCGGACTGTACCGTGAGGAGTACGAAGGCTCGACGCTTCGCGAGCATCTAGGTCTTGCTCAGCCGTCGATTGATCACTTCAAGAGGCTGGCTGCACAGCATACGTCTTAAACTAGAACAATCCCCATTCACTAGTATCGTGAATGGGGATTTTTTGTTTAGCGATTGCTAAAAGAAACACGTTGGCTGGAGGTGTACTGCAACAGTAATCCATGCTCAATTGAACGAACTAATTGTGTTGAGCTTCCCGGCGGCGGTCAAGCTGAACGAACACTGGTATCTGGGTCATCTGGGGCATCCAAACCTGCAGCTGGTGCATGCTTTTCGAGCATCTGGGGTCAATTGAGCAACAAACCTGTTTTTCCTGCATCCTTTTACGGCCCCTGGACCCGTTTCGCCGATTTCACATGTAAATACCTGCATGAAATGCAGGCTTGCCATGAGCGAAGGTACGGTCGTGCGAAAAAGATGCACAAATTGCAGGCTTGAGGTCTGCAGTGAGTCGAGTGGCGGAAAAAGTGCCAGGGTAGGCCGATGGATGATTAAACAGCGCGGAACGAACAATCTTACTAATCGAACGAGTCGACTGTCCTTAAGACTTTTTATAAAAACATGGAATTACTTCCTTTTATATGTGATGTCGGTTAAGATATCTATAACTTGTTCTGAAGGGAGTGAGCGGCATGAAACGCCGGGCTAATTCGACAATGATGACAATTATGGTGATTCCCAACTGAATATAGCCGGTGGACGTGAGTCTGCCGTTTGCTTGAGATATACTGCTCATTTTTCCTGGTATAATGCGAGGGCTGTTTGTGATGGCCTTCAATCATATGGACAAATTCAGCCGCAGGTATAGCCTCGCGGTTTTTTGGTGCGTGCATTTATAGAATAAGTTGACGAGGAGCATGCCAATGCTGAAATTGAGATATTTGTACACGAATGAGGATTTGGCCGCAATGATCCTGTGTAATTGGGAGTTTGACGAGGACTCATTGGAGATGTTTCAGTATTATCGGATTTCTTCGAATGCGGTTTATCCTTTCCGACGTGAAGGGGCTGCCCAGCTGCTGCGTTTCGCTCCTGCTGCGGAGAAGTGCAAAGAGAATATAGAGGCCGAGCTTGCGTTCATTGCTTACCTGCGTGCCGAAGGGTATGGGGTGATGGAGGCGGTGAAGTCGAAGCGAGGGGAAGAGCTAGCAGAGGCGCGGACACCTTGGGGCAATTACTATGCTTCCGTGTTCAAGCATGTACCAGGCGTACAGATCGGCAGGGCGGAGCTTCGCGATGATATCGTGTTCAGCTACGGTCAGGCATTAGGAAGGCTTCATAAGCTGAGCAGTCAGTACGAGCCTGCGGGCAGCAAGAGATGGTCCTATGAAGATGTGTTGATGTGGATCGAGGAGGAGCTGGCTAATTATCCTCATGAGACGGCTGCACTGCGGGAAGCGGAGCGGCTGCGGGGATATTTTGCCCAAGTTCCGAAGACTGTGCATACTTATGGGCTCATTCATTATGACTTTGAGTGCGATAATGTGTTCTACGACGAGGCGACGGGCAGCTGTTATGCCATTGATTTCGACGATTCGATGTACCATTGGTATGCGATGGATATCGTGCAGGCGCTGGACAGCTTGAAGGACTGCATAGCGGAAGAGAGCGATGAGCAGAAGAAGCAGATCTTCATCGAAGGGTATCAGACGGAGTTTGCGCTGACAGCGGAGGATGAGGCGATCCTCACAGCCTGCAGACGGTTTGCGAGCTTGTATAGCTTCGTGCGTATGCTCCGCTCCATTGCAGAGCAGTGGGAGCATGAGCCGGAATGGATGGTTCGGCTGAGAGAACGATTGTCGAGAAGGATCGCGGAGAAATCCAGCTGCTTCGATATGGACGTCCAGGTCAAATAAGCTGTAGGAGGCAGAAGCACACTTCGTTCGCGGAGTGTGTTTTTTTTGTTAGCTAGGCGTTTTTGTATTGACAATAATATCCAGCGTATCTAATATAATTACGAAACCGTTTAGTAAATAAATTAGAGTCGAGAGGATGATCGAAATGATCGTACAGAAGCTTCAATGGGCAGGCATACGCATAGAGTCGGGCAATACGCGAATTGTGGTCGACCCGCTGTACAATTTTCCCGTGAAGTTCGGGCAGCCGCATGAGGCAATGCTGCCGCTCGATCAATATGGACCAGTCGACGCAGTTCTCATTACGCATCATCATGGCGATCATTTCGATCCAGCTGCTATCGCATCGTTCTATGGTTCCGATATACCGGTCTACCTCCCAGAAGAATCGCTCGAGTACGTGGAGGTTAGCGAGCTTGCGAATCTCCAGGGCGTTAAACGTGGCGAGACGATCGTGATCGGTTCAGTGAAGGCCACGGCATCCTACGCTGTAGATGGAGTCGGCGACCCGCAGGTTTCATGGGTAGTGGAAGGTGAGGGCAAGAAGCTGCTGCATAGCGGAGATACGATGTGGCACGGCAGTTGGTGGCGGATGGTCCGTAAGCATGGAGCATTCGATGTGGTTTGTCTGCCCGTCAATGCGGCTGTCGTGCAGTTCCCGGGCTTAACGCCAAGCGGCCAGCCGATTACAATGTCGCCAGAGCAGGCGGTATCCGCTGCTGTCGTGCTGGAGGCCTCGGTTCTGCTGCCGATTCATTTCCGTGCCATCCATCGTCCGCCGCTGTATACAGAAACACCCGATATTGTGGAGCGGCTTGAGGAGGCAGCACGGGGCCGAGTGAAGCTCGCTATTTTGCAATCAGAGGAAACACTTATTGTGTAACGGGCTCGAGCGTGGCTGAATGAATGCGAATATTTTTTTTGCAAGAGGATGTCGAGATGGCTATATTGAATTACGTATCGGTATCGTAACGTAAATCCATTTCGAATCGGGGAGAGTCTACATTGAGTTCTCATATTCCACCACGCAGACCAGGCAGGCCGCGCAGCGAGCAGGCAGATGAAGCCATACTAAGAGCAGCCCGTGAGCTCATATTGGAATTTGGTATACAAAGCTTCAGCATGGATACGCTTGCTCTCCGGGCAGGGGTCAGCAAGCCGACCATCTACCGCAGATGGGGAACGAAGGAGGAGCTGTTAACCGACGCCATCGGTTACGCTTCGGAACAGACCGTGATTCCCGATACGGGGGACGCATTGCTCGACTTGCGTCAGCTGCTGGAGCAGATGCTGGGCTCGCTGGAAGAGCGCTTCGAAGGCAACCTGGCTTCCGCGCATAAGATGGTCGCAGGTATTGTTGATTCGCATCAGTCTCTTCAGCAATATGAAGAGAACTTCATCCGGCCGCGCCGCAGGGCTTACCAGGAAATCATCGAGCGCGGCAAGCGAAGCGGGCAGATCCGGGAGGATGCCGACGAAGAAACACTGATTGACCTGGTGAGCGGCTCTTATTTCTATTGCTTGCTGTTCAAGCCGCAGGAGATGGCCTCGGGCCAATGGCTTGAGCGGGCATGGCGGCTGCTGGAGGAAGGGATAGGCAGACTGCGGGCTTAGGTCGCAGCGGATTTCCCAGCGACGGTCGAGCAGAACGTACTCTGGGCCAGCTTGGCCATCTGAGCCATATGGGCCATCCAAAGCTGCAGTTGGTGCATGCTTTTCGAGCATTCGGGGGTCAATCGAGCAATAAACCTGCATTTCCTACATCCATTTGCGGCCCCTGGCCCCGTTTCGACGAATTCACGTGTAAATACCTGCATGAAATGCAGGCTTGCCTCGAGTGAAGGTAC
>Ga0182739_1000232_pt1 | contig 93813 bp, 73 predicted proteins | sample eDN5th30CBELigBY_FD_128873 | JGI IMG/M metagenome (GOLD analysis project Ga0182739, IMG submission 128873) | Enriched backyard soil microbial communities from Emeryville, California, USA - eDNA 5th pass 30_C BE-Lig BY (version 2) (version 2) | ecosystem: Environmental > Terrestrial > Soil >...
TTGGTCCAAAACGGGTTTCCTCAGGCGTCCGAATCTCGATTCGGCCTTCTTCGAAAGCCCCGTTTTGGCCTCAAAAATCGATCTTTTATTCATCCTTCAAAATTCGTAGACACGCCCTAGGCGCGCAACCTCAGGCGACGTACTCAATCGCCGCGATGGCATCCATCACGCGGTCGCTCAGGCGCTGGTAAAGGTCGCGATCGCGGGAGGCGATGTCATCCTGCGTAAAGTAAAGCGGTTCGCCGACCACTACGGTGACCGGGGTTGCCGAAAAACTCTTCCCATCGGGAGGCAGCGCTTCGTGAGCGCCGAAAATGCGCATCGGGATAACCGGCGTCAACGTCTTGGCGATGACGAAACCGATCCCCGGCTGGGCTTTCTGCAATGCGCCGGTGCGGCTGCGGGTTCCCTCCGGAAAAAGAAGGACCGCTTCGTTGGCCTTGATGACGCGGATGATCGCCTTGAGCGCCGCCATGTCCCCGCCGGAGCGATCGACCGGGACGACGTTGACCTTTGGCATCAGCTTTCCGACCACCGGCCACTTGAGCAGGCTGTTGCGGGCGAGGATGTGAAGCTCCCGCTGGGTGCAGATCCCGGCAAGGGGCGGGTCGAGAAAGCTCTGGTGATTCATCGCCAGAACCGCCGGACCGGTGAGCGGGATGCGCTCGGGATGAACCGCCCGGAAGGAGAAAAAGAGGTTGCCCAGGAATTTGAAGATATTCCAGCCGGTCTGGTAATAGAGATTCATCGTCCGGCGGGGGTGATGCCTCTTTCCTTGAGGGCGGAGAGGACCGCCTCGACCACGGCGTCGATGGAGAGATGCGAACTGTCGATCGTCACCGCCCCTTCCGGGACCACCATTGGCGACGCCTTGCGCTGGGAGTCGGTGGCGTCGCGCGCAGCGAGATTGTCGTGCAACCCCTCGCCCGCGCGGCGTGCGGCACGGACTTCCGGCGCGGCGTCGATGAAGAATTTGTACGGCGTCTGCGCAAAGACGACCGAGCCGATGTCGCGCCCCTCCATGACGACATCGGCCTCCTTGAGGTAATCGCGCTGCCGGGCGACGAGCGTCTGGCGGATCTGCGCGTGGGAGGCGATCGCGGAAACCGAGGCGTTGACTTCGGCGCTTTTGAGCGCGTCGCCCGGGTCGCTCCCGTCGATCCGGATCGTTCCCTCGCCCCCGGCGCTGGCAAAGGAGAGCGCGCCCTCCTTCAGCAGGGCCCCCACCGCTTCGCCGTCGGCCGGATCGACACCGCGCCGGTGGGCCAGAAGCGCCACCGCGCGGTACATGTTCCCGGTATTGACGTAAAGATAACCGAGGCGCGCCGCGAGCCGCTGCGCCACGCTGCTTTTGCCCGAAGCGGCAGGGCCGTCGATGGCAATGGCGTGGCGGGGCAAAGGCATGGAGGCGGGCATGGCAGGTTAGCGGTGAGAGTCCGACGAAGGAATGCGGGTGATCACCGGCGTCTGGTGTTGCGGTGCTTTGGTGATCTGCTCAAAGGTTTCGTAGAAGTTCGGGTACGAGGAAGCGGCGCATTCCACGCCGTCGATAATCGTCTCCCCTTCCGCGAACATCCCTGCGACGGCGAACGCCATGGCGATCCGGTGATCTCCGAAGCTTGAAAGTTTCGCTCCCTTGAGCGGGCTGCCGCCGTAGATGACGAGGCCGTCGGGCTGTTCCTCGACTTCGACCCCCATGGCGCGGAGGTTGGTGGCGACGGCGGTGAGGCGGTCGGTCTCCTTCACGCGCAGTTCCGCCGCGTCGGCGATGACCGTCTTGCCCTGGGCGAGCGCCCCGGCGACGGCGAGCACCGGCAACTCGTCGATGACGTTGGGAATCTCGTTCCCCCGGATCTCGGTCCCTTTGAGTTCGCCGCCGTGGACTTCGATCGACCCATACGGTTCGCCTTCCTCTTCTTCGACGATTTCGTGGATCGACGCCCCCATCCGGACCAGGACGGCAAGCACGCCGGTGCGGGTCTGGTTGAGGCCGACATCCTTGATCAGGAGATGCCCCTTGCGCTGGGCCGCCGCGGCGACCAGCCAGAATGAGGCGCTGGAGATGTCGCCCGGAACGCGGAAGTTGCGCGATTCCGGCGTCGCCTTTCCTTCAATCGAGACGGTCAGCCCGTCGACGTGCGGGGGGACCAGGTGCCAGGCGAGCATCCGTTCGGTGTGGTTGCGGCTCTTGGCCGGTTCGGTGACGCTTGTGGTCCCTTCCGCGAAGAGCCCGGCGAGCAGGATGGCGCTTTTGACCTGGGCGCTGGCGATCGGGGAATCGTAGTGAATCGGCGTCAGTTTCCCCCCTTCGATGGTGAGGGGCGGGGTGCATTTTTCGCCTTCGCCGCGGAGGGTGGCCCCCATCAGGGTGAGGGGATCGACGACCCGCTGCATCGGTCGGCGGGAAAGCCAGCGGTCGCCCGTGAGGACGCTCTTGAACGGCTGGGCGGCGAGCACGCCGGAAAGAAGCCGCAGGGTCGTGCCGGAGTTGCCGCAGTCGATCGGTTCCTTGGGAGCGGTGAATTCGCCCCGGCGGCCATGGACGATCAGCGTGGTCGGCTCGGGGTGTTCGATCTCGACGCCGAGCGCGCGCATGGCGTTGACCGTCGCCAGGCAATCTTCGCTCGGGAGAAACCCGGTGATGCCACAGACCCCGTTGGAAAGCGAGGCGAGGATGACGGCCCGGTGCGAGATGCTTTTGTCTCCGGGGAGGGTGATCTCTGCCGAGATATGGGGTGAACGCGAAATTTTCCAGCTTGCCATGATGTCGTGTAAAATAAAAAAAAGTTTCCTCAGGTCGCCCGGGGGAGGCGATCCCGCTCCGCTTTGGCGCGAACCAGCAGCTTATTCATTTCTTCGGGCGAAGAAAAGCTGCGCGACACGTTTTGCAGATGTGCGATGAAGCGGTCAAGCTGCTCTTGGAGAATCGTGCCGTTGGTGAGCAAAATTTCGGTCCACATCGCGGCGGGCCCGGCGGCGATGCGGGTGGTATCGCGGAAACCGTTGCCGCAGAAGCGGACGGCGTCGCGCTCCTCCTGACCCACGAAATCGACCAGCGCCGCAGCGAGCAGGTGCGGCAGGTGGCTGACGAGGCCGATGGAGCGGTCGTGGACCTCCGGCTCCATGCAGACGACGCGGCAGCCGACCGCTTCCCAAAGTCGTGTCGCCGCCTGTTGCGCGGTCGGTTCGACTCCGGCATGGGGAGTGAGGATGCAGGTCGCCCCTTCAAAAAGCCCGGGGCGGGCCGCGGCGAGGCCGCTCTGTTCGGAGCCGGCCATCGGGTGGCTGCCGATGAACCGGGCGCGACCCTGAAAAACCGGTGCGAGCGCCTCGACCACCGGGGTTTTGACGCTCCCGACATCGGTGACGAGCGCGGTCGGCTTGAGAAGGGGGGCGATTGTTTCGGCGAGGCCGGACATGGCCCCGATTGGCACGCAGAAAATCACCGCATCGGCATCCCGGACGACGGCAGCAAGGTCGCTGGAGGCGAGATCCGCCATTCCGTCGATGGCGCGGACTTCTTCGGCGGCGCTTTCCCGGCGCGCCCAGAGAGCGATCCGGCAACCGGGTTGGCGTTGGCGCAAGGCAAGGGCCAGCGAACCCCCGAGAAGGCCGGGGCCGAGAATGGCGACGGAAGGGAAATCAGGATTCAAGGAAAGATCTTGGCGGCGAAGCCATCCGGAGGTTCGGCCTCCGTACCGACCGCGGCGTTGGACTTCGCTTCACACCGTTCTCTCTTACCTTGGCCTTCAACTGAAATACCAGGCCAAGGGTCGGGAACAGCCAACCGGATCGGAGGGACCGATCCGGCAGGCAGGTGCTGAAAACAGGTGCGTTTTAAGGAACGAGGAAGATTTTGCCCGTGTAGGGGTCCCTCACTTCGGTGCCCGGCGGGAAGCCGCGCACGTCGACCTGGCCTGCGTCAGGAGCGTACGGGCTGGTGACGAAGCCGGGCTTGCCGGGAATCGGTGTTCCGTAGGTGGAGTCGCTGCGGCGAACCGGGGCCGGGGTCGGCTGGACCTGGGGCGGCGGCGTCGGCTGCGTGCGGGGCTGGCTGGGGGCTTCCCTTTCAGCCTGGCTCGGCGTCGTTCGTACCGACTCAACCACCGTTTCCGTTTCACCCTGGTAGCCAAAGCGACCAGCGTTTCGAGCAGCATTTTGATCACGATCCCGCTCCCTCGATTGGGAGCAGGCTGTGAAGGCGGTGCAGGACAACAGCGAGAGAACAATGATTCGCTTCATAATAAGGGCAGGTAAAGGGTTAAAGGATTTCGTAAAGACTGACAACAGCAAAATTGGGATCGTGCCGACGATTTTACCGGGGGACACGCTTCCGGTGCCATTGGAGGGGTGCCGGTGGAAAAAGGCGAGCCGTTTTTCGCTTCGAAGGGGGGAGTTTGCGGATTCATCGGTGCTTTTTTGACAGGCTTGGGGGAAAGGCGCGGGTCGCCAAAACATCGCCAGACTCCCCGCCGCAGGCCGTCTCAATTTGCGGGCGGGGGCATTTTCGGTTTCCCCGCCGCCGGTTTTCTGGTTTATGGATGGGGAGATGAAACTCGGTTTTCTTGGTTGCGGAAAGATGGCGACCGCCTTGGTGGGAGGGGTCGTGAAGGCGGGCCTTTATCCGCCGGAGGCGATCCGTGTCAGCGATGCCTGCCGCGCGGCAATGGAGAGGCTTTGCACGGCGACGGGGGTCCAACCGGCTGCCGACAACCGGACGCTGGCGGCGGAGGTCGACGCGCTGGTCCTCTGCGTGAAACCGGGCGACGCCGAACCGGCGCTGGAGGCGCTGCGCGGGGAGTTGAAGGGAAAGCTGCTGATCTCCATCGCGGCCGGGTTGACCCTGAAGCGCCTCGAAAAGGCGGCGGGCGACACGGTCCGGGTGGTCCGGGTCATGCCGAATACCCCCGCGCTGATCGGGGTCGGCGCGAGCGCCTTTTCCCCGGGCCGGGGGGTAACGCCCGACGATCTCCGGCGGGTGCAGGAGATTTTTGACGCCGTCGGTTATTCCGTGGAGGTAAAGGAGAACCTGCTCGACGCCGTGACCGGCCTGAGCGGCAGCGGCCCGGCCTATGTTTTTGTGATGATCGAAGCGCTGGCCGACGGCGGGGTGAGGATGGGCCTCCCGCGCGATCTCGCCCTGAAACTCGCCGCCCAGACCGTGCTCGGGTCGGCCTCGCTGGTGATGGAAAAGGGTGAACACCCGGCGGTCCTCAAAGACCAGGTGGCCAGCCCGGGCGGAACGACCATCGCCGGGCTGGAGGCGCTGGAGGCGGGAGCCTTGCGCGCCACGCTGATCCACGCCGTCCGCGCCGCCACCGAACGCTCCAGAGAACTCGGAAGCGCTTCCTGAACTCTTTCTCTTTCTTTTCATGTTTGAAACGCCCCGTTTTTCCCGCCGTTCCTTTGCCAGCGTGAAGGCAACCTTCCGGCAATGGCGCAGGGGCGCACCGGCGCTCGGCATCTGTTTCTGGCTGACCCTTGGCGTCGGCTGGAGTTTTGCCGAAGGGGGCGCTTCCGGCGAAAACCCGGCCATTGGGGAAGCGACCGCCGCGCTGGAGGGCGAACCCGAGGCGACGGAGGAAAAGGATGCCGATCTCCTGACGCTCGAAGGAGTCCGCGCTTTCGGGCGGAAGGAACTCGTCGTCGCCCGCGAGAAGTTTGAACAGGCGCTGGAGGTCAACCCCGATCATGTGATCGCGCTGGTCAACCTCGGCTCGCTCGAATACCATTCCGGTCGGCTGGAGGAGGCGCAGACGGCGTTGCGCCGGGCGACGCGGCTCTCTCCCGAGTCGGTCCCCGCATGGTTGACCCTGGGGGTCGTCGCCTACGAAGCGGGAAAGCTCGATCTCGCCCTTGCCGCCCTTTCGCAGAGTGTTTATCTCGACCCGAGCAGCGCCAAGGCACATAGTTACCTCGGGGTGACGGTCGGGCGCATGGGGTGGCGCGACGGGGCGGAGTCGGAATTGCTCAAGGCGATCGAACTCGACGACACCTATGCCGACGCCCATTTCAACCTCGCGGTCATCTACCTCCAGCGGGTCCCTGCCGCGACGGCGCTGGCCCGCCGCCACTACCGGCGCGCCGTGGAACTTGGTGCGCCGCCGGACTCCGTGGTTGAAAAACAGCTTGATCGTAGTAAAGAAACCGACTGAACCTTTTCCTTCTCTCCTTTTTCCCTTCAAAAACCGTGATGTTACGCCGTCTTTCCCATTTTTTTCTCCTGTTGGGCCTTCTCCTTTTCGCCACGCCGGACGCCGCGCTGGCACAGAGCCGCACCTCCTCAAAATCGACTTCCAAAAAGAGCACGGCGACCCGCAAGTCGACGAGCGGCACGAAGAAGAGCACCCCGCAGCGCGCCCGCCCCAAGCCGACGCCCGGCCTCGCCCCGGCGACCTTCAACGGCCTGCCGGTGACGACCATCGGCTCGGTGCTGATGTTCGACCCCGCCACCGGGCGCACCCTTTTCGAGAAAAACGCCGACGAGCGGCGTCCCCCGGCCAGTACGCAGAAACTCCTGACCGCGCTCATCCTGGTCGAGACGGGCAATCTCGACAAGCGGGTCGTCATCCAGCATAGCGACACCCTTGCCGAACCGTCGAAGCTCTACCTGAAAACGGGGGAGTCGTACACCCGCCGCGAACTGCTTGAAGTGCTCCTGGTCCGCAGTTTCAACGATGTCGCCATGGCGCTCGCCCGCGACAACGCCGGGTCGATCAAGGCGTTTGCCGCCAAGATGAACCGCCGCGCGGCAGCGCTCGGGATGACGCAGTCGCATTTCGTCAACCCGAACGGGCTCCCGGCCCCGGGACAGCTTTCGACCGCGCGCGACATGGCCCGGCTCGCCTCCGTCGTTTACCGCAACCCGACCATCCGCCGCATCTGCGCGACGAAGGAGATCCAGTTCAAGCGGGCCGACGGCCGCATCCGCACCTACAACAACACCAACCGCGTTCTCCGCGGCTGGCCGTACTGCACCGGGCTCAAAACCGGGTACACCCATTCCGCCGGGTATTGCCTGATCTCGAGCGCCAGCCGCGACGGCCGCGAAGTGGTCGTCGTCGGGCTCGGCAACAAAACGCCGATCTGGCAGGAGTCGTGCTCGCTTCTGGCGTGGGGGTTGAGTCACTAAAATTTATCGCGACGCAGGGCGCACCGGAGGTTATGATCGGTTCATGGAACGCCGCATCGCAGCCGAATTGCAGGAGCTTGAAGAGCAGTCGCTCTTGAGGCGGCTGCGGGAGATCGAGGGGAGCGACGGCGCGGTCGTCCGGTATGACGATCGCGACTTCGTCAACTTTTCCTCCAACGACTACCTTGGCCTCGCCGACGCGCCGTTCATGCGCGAGGCGGCGCAGGCGGCAATCGCGGAATACGGTGTCGGCGCGGGGGCGTCGCGGCTGGTCTGCGGCACGCTCTCGCCTCACTTGAAGCTGGAGGAGACCCTCGCCGCGTTCAAGGGGACGCAGGCGGCGCTCACCTTCAGCAGCGGTTATGCCACCGCCGTCGGCACGATCAGCGCTCTCGCGGGGAAGGGGGATGTCGTGATCGTCGACAAACTCGTTCATGCTTCGCTGGTCGACGGCGCGCGGCTAAGCGGGGCGACCCTGCGCGTTTTTCCTCATAACCAGACCGGCAAGCTCGAGGCCCATCTTCAGTGGGCGCACAAGGAACACCCCGAGGGGCGGGTGTTGATCGTGACCGAATCGATTTTCAGCATGGACGGCGACCGCGCCCCGCTGGCGGAGATCGTGGAGATCAAGGATCACTACGAGGCGACCCTTCTGCTCGACGAAGCCCATGCCGTCGGCGTGCTCGGGGCCAATGGGCGGGGCCTGGTGGAACGGCTCGGTTTGCAGGGGCGGGTGGAGGTGCAGATGGGGACGTTGAGCAAGGCGCTCGGCGTCAGCGGCGGGTATGTCTGCGGCAGCCGGGAGATGATCGACTACCTGATCAACCGCGCCCGTTCCTTTGTCTACTCGACGGCCCCTCCTCCCGCGCTCGCTGCGGCGGCGACGGCGGCGCTCCTTCATCTCCAGACCCCCGAAGGGGAAGCCCGGCGGCGTCGGCTCTGGGACAACCTGAAGATTCTCGCCGCCGGTCTCCCTCCCGGCCTGACCCCCGAGCGGTTGCAGAGCGCGATCGTCCCGGTGCTGCTCGGCTCGGAGGAGAGTGCCTTGTGCGGTGCGCGCGCCTTGTTTGAACAGGGGCTTTTCGTCCCCGCCATCCGTTACCCGACCGTTGCCAAGGGAGCCGCCCGGCTCCGGGTCGCCCTCTCCGCCCTCCATTCGCCGGAGCAGATCGTTGCCTTGACCGAAGCGCTCTGGTCGCTGGTCCCCGAGGAGTAAACCGGGGTTGTGTGAAGCGGTGTTCCACGCCACGGGCGGCGCGGAGGCCGTCCCTTCAACGCAAGCGTTGCCGCGCCTTTTTGGGCATTCCGGAAAAAGGAGCGTTTTTCCGGTTGACGTGATAACGCGTGTCAGCTATTGATAACACGGGTTTGCAAAAAGCCCCCTCCCGGTTCAACCGCGAAGCCGGTGTTTCATTCCCATTGGTTTTTCTCCCTGCCTTTCTTTATGCCCGGCATTACTCAACACCAGATCGCCGCCAGACTGGGCGTTTCCCGCTCCGCCGTCGCAGCCGTTCTCTCCAACACCCCCAAGGGGCGCATCTCTCCGGCGCTTCGCGAAAGCATCCTCGCGACGGCGCGGGAGATGGGGTACGTCCCCAACCGTCATGCGCAGATCATGTCGAAGGGGAAATCGGGGATGATCGGCATTATCAACTTCGGCCTCTACGAGCAACTGCCGCAGCAGAAGGTGCAGTTTGCGGCGCGCGCGCTCCTCAAGCAGCGGTATGAGCCGGTGGTATCCAACGTACTCTGGTTTGCAGACCGTGGCGGCGCGGTTTGCCGCAGGATGGTCGAATCGCGCGTGGAAGGGGTGCTTCTGGTGCATCCCACCCTCCAGTTCACGCAGAAGCATCTCGATATCCTGCTCGATGCGGGCATCCCGGTCGTGGTGCTCGGCGGCACCAATCTCAAGGGCGTGACCAAGTATATGTCCGACAAGGAGCATGGCTTCTACGTCCTGACCTCCCATCTGCTCGACCTTGGCTACCGGCGGCTGACGGTGATGCTCGGGCGCGACTCCACGGAGAAAAAGCACATCCCGTCGTGGCACGCCCGCAACGCGATCGCCGGTTTTGAGCGGGCGCTCAAGGAAAAGGCCGGACCGGGCGTGACCGGTTCCGTCCACCTGATTCACCGGACCATCGGCGCGAACCTGAGCCCGTACGAACCGGGGCGGCTGGCGATGCATGAAATTCTGCAAAAAGCGACCCTGCCTGAAGCCGTCCTGTGCAGCAACGACAACTGGGCCATGGGCGCGCTGGCCGCGTGTGCGGCGGCGGATCTCAAGGTGCCCGAGGAGATCGCGATCACCGGTTTTGAAAATGAACCGTTGAGTCAATACGGCCTCCTGCCGCTGACGACCATGGCCCACCCGGCCCGGGAAATCGCGGAAAAAGGAGTGAAGGACCTCCTCTCGCTCGTGCGCCGGGAAAGCGCGCTCGAAGACCGGTTGGTCGTCCTTCCGTGCGAGTTGGTTGTGCGGCGCTCCTGCGGCGCGCACCTTCATCAACACCGGGCGGCCGATGTGCCGCAGCCGGTGGAAAGTTAACCCCCCACCTCCAGAAAATATCATGAAACTCACCGCCTTCCCTCCGATCATTTCCCGGTTCCCGAAACGGCACGCCATGGCGGCGGTCGCCATGGCTTCGCTGACCTGCCTGGCAGGCGTGGCCCACGCGGCGGTTTTGACCTTCACGCCGGGCACGCCGATCGTCACCACCACCTATGCCGGTCTCACGGTCGGAAATTCCATTACGGACATTGGCTGGACAGGGGCGGCAGCGCCAGCCGCCACCAGCCCGACCTATATCCTGGGAGCCACGCCGCGGGGCACCGGCTACGGCGGTTCTTCCCCGGTTATCGAGGCGACGCCGGGCGCGCGGAGGTTGGCAAGCAGCCCGGAAGTGACCGGCCTGCCGGAGTTCAAGGGAGGCGATACGGTCTATTTTTCGGCCTGGGTCAACCGCATTGGCAGCCAGAGTTCCGGAGCGCGGGTGGCGCTGCGAACCGTCAGTGCGAGCTATGTCGGGGGTTTCGGTATCGTCGATACCAAGCCGAGCGGCATGGAGGTGGGCAACACGTTCGCGATCGGCGTCACCATCTGGAGCGAAGACGACCAACCGTCCCTGAAATGGATCTATAGCGAGGAGCAGGCAAAGGCGAACCACTGGTATGAAATGGCGCTGGTCGTCGAGGTTGACCCGGTTGACATTACGCTCTCCCTCGGGTCGGTCTTTGTCCGCGACGCCACCGCAGGAGAGACGGAGTTTCGCCCCGTGGAGGGGTTGACCGGCATCACAATGGGCTTTACCGAAGATCGCAATCTCAACCAGTTCACTTACTGGCGGCTTGAAGGATTCCAGAACAGCGTCCAGCTTGGTTCGCTTTCCGTGGGAAAGGTGGCCGCCATTCCCGAACCGTCGACCGCCTCCCTCCAACTCGCCGCAGCCGTTTTGCTTTTCGGCGTTCCCGGCGTTTTGAAGTGGTTCGCGGGAAGGCGGGATTAAAGTCACCCCGGACCCCCCTTGGTTGCCATGCTCACCTCTCTCAGACCGGCTCCCTTTGCCAAAAGGGCGTTTACCCTGCTCGAAGCGTTGATCACCATCGGCGTCGTCGGCGTCCTGGTCTCCCTGCTGCTGCCGGTGCTCGGCAAGGTGGCCGAGGGGAGTCTGAACTCCAAATGTATGACCAACCTCCGCCAGCTCGGCGCCGCCGGGTTGCTCTACGCGGCGGAGCAGAACGGACGCCTGCCCGACCGCGGCGGCTGGGGCGGCACGACGCAGCCGCACCGGAGCCTGTTGCCGTACCTGAACCTGCCGCTGCGCAACGCCAGCGCGCCGGTCTACGATGTCGACTCGGTCCTGACCTGTCCCTCCGTTCAGAAAAGCCGGTTTCGCACGCCGTACGACTGGCACCGCACCTACGCGATCAACCAATACGCCACCGGCGACGATGCCGGGACGGCTTCCATCCGCCAGACGTGGGTCAACCATGTGGAGAACCGCGACGCACCGCTGCGCCTCACCAACGTCAGGGAGCCTGCGGCCCAGTCGTTCTTTATGGACGGACCGGTGCTTCTTGAAGCAGGCGGCTACCGCTACAGCATGTACCAGGCTCCTGATCGTCTGGAGGAGCGGGTGAGCGACGACGAAACGGCATGGCGGACCCCATGGGTCCATGGCGCGACGTTGAATGTCGTCTTTCTCGACGGGCACATTGAGGCGATTTCCCGAGAATACGCCGAGCGTGAGCTGATCGGGGCGACCAATCCTGCCGCTTCCACCAAAGATCCCCGCCGCCGTCATCCCTTCTGGGGAGCCGGAAAGTAACTTTCCCCATGTACCTCCAACGGATCGCCCTTTTCACCCTTGTTTTAACCGGTATGACAGCCGTCTCCTGTTCCCGGCCGAAGCCCGACACCGCAACACCGCTTTTTCTCAGGCCGGTCGCGTCGCAGCGGACGCCCGCCGGTCATGAAGAACGCCCGGTTGCCTTTTACCAGGCCGTGGCGCTCGCTCCCGGCGAGATGAAGCCGGGCGGCGGGATCCGCCTCCGCGACGCCGCAGGCCCGTTAACCGCCATCGCGACTCCGGCGGCCTTCTGGCCCGATGGAAGCATCCGCTGGCTGGCGGTGGATGGCGTGATGACGCGGAAGGCGACCTCCGCCGAGCCGATCGCGATCTCCCGGCTGGAAACCGCCCCGCCCGCGCCGCAGGGGGCACGGACGAACGGACCGCAGCCGGAGATCGTGGACGACGCGCACGCCATCCGCTGGAAAAGCGCCGACGGGCAGACCCTCTTTGACCTCGTCCCGCAGGCCTCCTTTGTCCGCATCGACCAACCCAAGCGCCCGCAGCCGACCGACATCGGCTATCTGGAACAGACCGGCCAGTACGCCTGGGCGGAGCCGCTGGAAGCGCTTGCCACCGACACCGCGCCGGTGCCGATGACGCTTCGGGTGCTCAAAAGCGAAGTCGAAGAGGAGAACGATCTCTTTACGCTCTACCGCATCGTCGGCAACGGCGGGGAGAGCGCTCCCGGCAACCGTTTTGAATGGCAACTGCGCGCCCGGGTCTATCGCACGTTGCCGTTGATCCGTACTTCCATGACGTGGGTCGTCCGGTGGGACGCCGCCCGGTACGCGCTGACCTCGGCGAAATGGACCGTCCGCACGCCTCAGCCGTGGGAAGACTTTGTGTTGCTCGACGACGAGGCCGCAAAAGGAAAGGGGAGCACGACATTGCAGATCGCCTCACAACCCGACGGGCGCAACGTGGTCTCGAAAGGGAGCGGCGCGGTAGAGGAAGCCGCCTGGCCGACGATCTCGCGGGACGGCCTTGTGGCGCGGGGCGCAGGGCGTTCCATGGCGGTCGGCATCCCCAATTTCACCCGGCTGGGGCCCAACTACCTCGCCGGTACGCCGGACGGCGTGGAGATCGCCTCATGGAGCGAGGGTTCCGGCAAGGGGCTCGACCTCCGGCGCAGCGGCGCGGATGGGGAGTTCGGCATCGGCAGCGTCGATCTCTCCGCCAACGGCAGCGGTTTTGCCCGGACGCTCAACGCCAGCCTCGTCTTTTTCGACGATCCCGCCCTTTCGGCCGCCGTGGCGCACGACGAAGCCGCGCGGGATGGCCTTTGGTTTGCCAGCGCGGAGGAATGTGAACGGACCGGAGTTCTCGGGCCGTTCCGTCGCGCCGCCGTCGACGCCAACCCGGCCTACTTCGCCGGGCTGCACGCCAACCTGCTCTTTCTGGTCCGCTCGCGCGACCACTGGAGATGGAACGGCCTGGTCAATTTCGGCGATTTCCGGACGAACTTCGCCCGGGGCAACGTGCCGGAACGGGGGCTCTTCGCCGGGCATTGGGCGCTCAACGGGCGTTACGGCTGGAGGAACGCCAGCGCCTCGATCAACTATTCGCTGATCCGCAGCGGCCTGTTTCTGGAAGACCGCGAACTGGTGCTCGCGGGGATCGACCACGCCGAACACGTCGCCGATGTCGACACCGTCCATGCCTCCTTCTTTTCGCCCCCATCCGGCGAGGAGGGGGGGATGCACCGCCGCAACCGCGACCACTGGAGCGGAAATCCGCAGATGCAATACACGCCGAGCAAAGGGATCTATCTTTCCAACTGGCTCAATGGAACCCGGCGCGTCTCGCAGGTGCTGGAGGAGGTGCGCGAATACGCCCGGCGCGACGGCGGCCAGAGTTCCGCCTTTGCCGGGCAGGCGTGGATCATGCGTTACATGGAGACGGGCGATCGCGGCGACTATGAGCTTGCCTCGCGGTTTCTCGAAAACGCCGCCGGTTGGTGGAAGGAGCATAGCGGCACGCCGCTCGACGGCCTGGCCGCTCTCTACGCCAACAACTTCCGGCGGATCAGCGATGGGATGGAGACCTTGATCCTTTTCCATGAAGCGACGGGAAGCGATCGTTACCTTCAGGCGATGAAGCAGAGCATCGTGGCGCACGGGTTGCCGGAAACGCCGAACCCGAAGCTCGATGTCCCGTCGGTCATCGGCTACCTCCTTTCCAACGGAGTGAAGCCCGGGGAACTCGGCCTGCCGCTCCTGAAGGCAACCGCCGCGCAGATCCGGGAGTTCATTCCCGCCGCCCCGCCTTTCCTCGCACAAGCCCGCTGGGAAGACCTCGCCCGGATCGTGCTCCACGACCTGCCGCCTGAAGGGAACCCGACCTACCGCGAATCCGCCGCGATCGCCGGGCGGAGCAACTACGCTTTTTCCACCCTGGAACATTTCGGGGCGACTTCCCCGTACCATTCCAAAGATTAAAATTTTCCCATGCTGGTCACTACTCAATTTCCATGCGGCAATGGCCGCGTCCGCTGGTACGCCAAAGACGACTTTGAAGTCGAACTGATCGCCTACAGCAAAGGCGCGCGTTATACCTGTTTCAAAATCGCCGGGCTGGAGCGCGACCAGCGGCGGGAGGTGGTCCTGCGGCCCGACGCCTGTTTCGAAGGAAGCTTTGCCGGGCTTTGCGCGAAAATCTGGATCAAACGCTCGCAGTACGGCGAATGGCAGCCGCTCGACGACGCGCAGGTGCGGTGCGAGCCGGAGGCGATCCGTTTCACGGTCGATCTTTACAAGGGCGAGGAGTGTTACTTCAGCACCGAGCCGCCACGCGAATATGTCGCCACCACGCAGGAGCTTTTCGAGATCGCCGCGCGCCAACCGGAAATCGCTTCGGTCCACTGCATCGGCCATTCCATCGAACACCGGCCGATCTTCCTGCTGCGGGTGAGCGACCGCGCCAACCGGTGCGCCATCGGCGAAGAGCGCGTGCCGGTGGTCACGCTGGAGGCCGGGGAACACGCCACCGAGTTTTCCGGGGAGGAGATGGCGCGCGGAATGCTGGCCCATCTTTGCGGCGACAGCCCCGAGGCGGAGACGCTCCGCAGGGAGTTCATTTTCGACGTGGTCCTCAACATCAACCCGGACGGCAACTTCCACGGCTGGCACCAGTACAATGCAAAGGATTGGCGCGAGCACCATTACGGCGTGGTCGTCGACCGGAGCTGGCACCACGAGTTCGAGCCGTACCTGAGCGGCGAGACCGCGGCGGTTTCACCGGAGACGCGCGCCTTTTCCGACTGGATCGTCCGGACGCGCGCCTCATTTGTCATCGGTTTCCATAGCTGGCTCGGCCACGACGGCAACCCGGGGGCGTTTTATGCCGATCCCCGGCTGCTTTCCCCGGAAAGCGGCGCGATGATCTCCGAACTCAACCGCAGCGCCCAGGCGGCAGCGGCGGAGATCGGCGTCGGCTTCGAAGTCTTCCCAAACTCGAACCTTTGCGGCGGCCATCTCGGCCCCTACCTGATGAAGAACGACCTCTGTCTCGCCTACACGCTGGAGGGGCATATGAACCTTGGCCGGGAAAAACTCCGGGAACTCGGGGTGCGGCTGCTGCACCACTGGCTCGGCAACGAACGGCTGAAAGTCCGGGAATCGCGGGCACCGCGCTGGGACGCCTGGAGGCGGGAGCGCGAGGGGGCGACGGCTTCCGCCATGGTGTAGCGTAGCGGGTTGTTCATGCTGCGGCCGGCCAGCCTTACGGGTTGCAGCCGGGAATTGCCCCTGCTACGTTCCGCACCGATGCCCCGGTTCGCCTTTTCGTCTTTCTGGTTGCGGTACGTCCTTCCGAAGCCGATGGACCCCGGAGCGTGCTTTGTTGAGCGAAAGGTGGTTTCGATCAGCAGCGGGTCCGCCCTTTGCCTCTTTTTGCTCGGGCCGGTGTTCATCGTTCTCAACGTCATGGGCGGGAACTACGGGCTGGTTCTGGTCAATGTGTTGAGCACCCTGCTGGGACTTGAATGCCTTCTGTTGATCCGCAAGGGGGCTCACCGGCTCGCTTCGGCGCTGGTAATCGTTGGGAGCAGCTTTCTTTTCTTTTTTTCCGGCTATCTTTTCGGCAACGGGATGGAGTTTATCCTGTTGATCGCGATGCTCGGCGGGGCGCTCATGTACGAGTCGCTCATCGTCCGGCTTCTGTTGGCCGTGGCGCTGGGGTCGGGTTTTTACTTTGTGATGATGTCCCACTTTTACACGTGGGTTCCCGGGTCGGTTTCCGCGAAGCGCTACGGGGTCAATCTGGTGGTTTTTCTGATTCTTTATTACTGGATTCTGGAGATCTTCCGCACCGTCAACACCAGTTACCATCGCGAGATCGAACGCAAGAATGCCGACCTCGCTTCGAACCGGCAGCAGTTGGACCGCGAGCATGAGGAACTGGCCGCGTTGACGCGGGAACTTGAGGTAGCCAACCTGGCCAAGGAGAAGCTTTTCTCCATTGTTTCGCACGACCTGCGCGGTCCTCTGGGGAACCTTCGCGCGACGCTCGCCCTTCTGGAGGAAGGAGACCTCAGGCAGGAGGAGTTTCGTGGGATGCTGGGCGAACTCCGGCACGAGGTCGATTACGCTTCCGATTGCCTCGACACGTTGCTGACCTGGTCGGCGGGCCAGTTGCAGGCGATCCAGCCGGTCTTTACGGCGGTGCCGCTGCGGGCGATTGGTCACGATTGTCTGGTGCTCCTGCACGAGAGCGCCGCCCGCAAAAGGATCGCGCTGGAAAACGCCATCCCCGCCGAAACTCAGGTACGCGCCGACAAGGACCAACTCTCGGCCATCCTGCGCAACCTGGTCTCCAACGCCCTCAAATTCACCCCGGCGGGCGGCGTCGTCCGGCTCTCCGCGGGGGAGGAGGGAGGCGGCTGGCGGGTCAGCGTCTCCGACAACGGCATCGGCATGAGCCATGAACGGTTGCGGCAGCTCTTCGACCCCAACCGGACCGTTTCCTCCTTCGGCACGGAAAACGAGAAGGGGCTCGGCCTCGGGTTGCAGATCTGCCGTGAATTTGTCGGCAACCATGGCGGGACGCTCTGTGCCGAGAGCGCGGAAGGGAGCGGCAGCACCTTTTATTTCACCCTGCCGTCGGCGGATCGGGAAGTTTTGTAAATCACCAAAATTTCGTTACGGAGCCTTGATGTTCTTTTTTTATGATTGACTTCAATCATAAAAAACCGCTTTGGTGAGGCAATCCCGGATGAAAGTCCCCATTCACATCGTCGAAGCGCGACGCGGGCAGATGGCCGCCTGGATGCAGCAGCATGGCCACGCCTCCGTGCAGGCGATCTGTGCCGCGTTTGACATTTCCGAGGCAACGGCGCGGCGCGATCTCGCGGCGCTGGAGCGGGGGCGGCAGGTGGTCCGCACCTACGGCGGCGCGCTGGCGGAGTACAACCTGCGCTTTCCTTCGTTTCAGGAACGACGTCAGCAGGCGAGCGAGGCAAAACAGGCGATTGCCCGGCAGGCCGTCGCGTTGATCGAACCGGGCGCGACCGTTTTCTTCGACGCCGGGACGACCGTTTACGCCGTTGCCGAGACGCTTTTGCGCCACCCCGTCACGCCGCTGGAAGTGGTGACCAACAATCTGCCGGTGGCCGAAACGCTCGCCTCGGTCGGCGGCATCCGCATCCACCTGCTCGGCGGCGAGTTGCTGGAGCGGCAATCGGCGCTGGTCGGCAGATTGAGCCGCCTGGCGCTGGCGCATTACCGGTTTGGCCTCGCCCTGCTCGGCGCGGAAGGGATGGATCGGGCGGGCCTGTGGAACTCGCAAAGCGAACTGGTGGCCTTGCAGCAACGGGTCATGGCGCGCGCCGAACGCACGGTCGCCTGTGTCGATGCGGGGAAACTCGACTGCCGCGCGCCGGTGTTTCTCGCTTCGTGGAAAAAGGTCGACCGCCTGCTGACCAATGCCGATGCCGGGGCGCTCGCCGCGGCGGGGCTTCCCAACAGTTTATGAAACATCATTATGTAGCTTGCGATCTGGGGGCCGAAAGCGGCCGGGTCATGCTCGGCACGCTGGAAAACGGGCGTCTGCATCTCGAGGAAATCCACCGTTTCCCGACGGGCGGCACCCGCTGGTTCGGTTCGCTGCGGTGGAATCTCCCCCGGATTTACGAGGAACTGCTCGCCGGGCTCGGCAAGATCCGCGACGTGTCGCCCGCCGGGGTGAGCGTCGACTCATGGGGCGTCGACTACGCGCTTTTCCGGCGTGATGTCCCGCTCCTTTCGCTTCCCTTCCATTACCGCGACGGGCGGACCGAAGCGCTCTATGGCGAGGCGCTGGAACGGCTCGGGCGCGAGGCGATCTTCCGCGAGACCGGCATCCAGTCGATGAACATCAACACGCTCTTTCAACTTCTGGCGGAGGCGGCGAAAAGCCCGGAACTGCTGGCGCTGGCGGAGCGTTTTCTCAACATTGGCGACTATTTCAACTACCTTCTTTCCGGCGTGGCGCGCGCCGAGGAGAGCCTCGCGAGCACGACGCAGCTTTATGACCCGCGCACCCGGCAATGGGCATGCGGGCTGATCGCCAAAGCCGGGCTTGCGGAGTCGATCTTTCCGGAGATCGTCCCCTCGGCCACGGTGCTCGGGCCGCTGCTTCCCGGGATCGGCGCTGCCCTCCCCGCGGGGGATCAATGGTCGCAAACCAAGGTGATCGCCACCTGTTCGCACGACACCGGCTGCGCCGTCGCCGCCGTCCCGGCCACGGGGGAGCAATGGGCTTATTTAAGTTCCGGCACCTGGTCGCTCGTCGGCGTGGAACTTCCCGAACCGTTGATGAACGAAGCGGTGGAGCGCGCCAATTTTACCAACGAAGCGGGCGTCGCCGGGACGACCCGGTTTTTGAAAAACACCGCCGGGCTCTGGATTCTCCAGGAGTGCCGCCGCGCGTGGAAACAGCAGGGGGAGAGCCTGGACTACGCCGCGCTAGCCCAACAGGCGGGGGAAGCCGAGCCGCTGCGTTCGTTGATCAATCCGGGCGATCCGTGCTTTCTCCGCCCCGACGGGATGCCGGAGCGGATCGCACAATACTGTCGCGAACGGGGCGAACCGGTACCGGAAACGCCGGGGGCGTTTGCCCGCTGTATCTTTGAAAGCCTGGCGCTCCTTTATCGGGAAACCCTCGGGCAGATCACCACGCTCACCGGTCGGCGCCTGCGCACGCTCCACATCGTCGGCGGCGGTTCGCGCAACGCGCTCCTCAACCAGTTTTCCGCCAACGCCACCGGGTTGACCGTACTGGCCGGGCCTGCCGAGGCCACCGCCACCGGCAATCTCCTGATCCAGGCGCTGGCGCTGGGGCACCTCCCTTCGCTGGCCGCCCTCCGGCAGGTCGTGGCCGATTCGGTCACCCCGGCCCGCTTTGAACCGCAGGAAGCCCCCCTCTGGGACGCCGCCTACGAACGTTTTCTGAACCTCCATTAATCACATTACCCTTTATGTCATCGTTCCAATTTGTCCAAAACCTCTGGGTCGACTCCGACGCCGCGAAACTCGATCCCGTCGAACGCCTCGTCTACCGCTCCAACCTGCTCGGCAGCGACCGCCGCATCACCAACACCGGCGGCGGGAACACCTCTTCCAAGCTGACCGAGTGCGATCCGTTGACCGGCCAGCCGGTGGAAGTCCTCTGGGTCAAGGGTTCCGGCGGCGACCTGCGCACCAGCACCCGGGCGAACTTCTCCTCGCTTTACCAGGAGAAACTGCTCGGGCTTCAGGCACTTTACGGGGCGCGCGCCGACAAAGGGCTCAAGTCGCCCGCTGAAGATGCAATGGTCGGCTACTACACCCACGCCACCTTCAACCTGAACCCGCGCCCGTCGTCGATCGACACGCCGCTCCATAGTTTCCTGACCGGCAGGCACGTCGACCACCTCCACCCCAACGCGATCATTGCCATTGCGGCGAGCCGCCGCTGCGAAGCATTGACCCGCGAGATTTTCGACGGCGAAATGGCGTATGTTCCGTGGATGCGGCCCGGGTTTGAACTCGGGCTGGCGATGCAGAAGATCGAACGCGAGCAGCCGGGCGTGAAGTCGATCATGATGGGCCAGCACGGCTTCATCTCCTGGGACGACGACGACAAGGGGTGCTATCTCCACAGCCTGCGCCTGATTGAAAAGGCCGCCGCTTATGTCGAGGAACGCTACCGCGCCAAGGGGGGCGACGCCGCAGCCTTTGGCGGGCAGAAGTACCAGCCGCTCGGGGAAGAAGCGCGACGCGCGGCACTGGTCGAGATCGTCCCGTGGCTCCGGGGGCGGCTCTCGCGCCAGCGGCGCTGGGTGGCGACGATCGAGGCGGGCGAGGAGGTGCTGCGCTTTATCCATTCCCACGACGCGGCCCGGCTCGCGGAACTCGGCACCAGTTGCCCCGACCATTTCCTGCGGACCAAGATCAAACCGCTCTACATCGACTGGGACCCGCAGAGCGGCGATCTCGACACCCTCAAAAGCGTGCTCTCCGCCGGTCTGGTCGCCTACCGCGACGACTACGAAGCCTACTACCACCGGTGCCGCCGGGAGGATTCCCCCGCCATGCGCGATCCCAACCCGTCCGTGATCCTGATCCCGGGGCTCGGGATGATCGCCTGGGGCAAGGACAAGTCCGAATCGCGCGTCACCGCGGAGTTTTACCACTGCGCCATCGAAGTGATGCGCGGCGCGGAGGCGATCGACGAATACATCGCGCTGCCGCAGCAGGAGGCGTTTGACATCGAGTACTGGGCGCTGGAGGAAGCGAAACTGCAACGGATGCCCAAGGAAAAGGAACTGGCGCGGAAGATCGCCGTCGTCATCGGCGCGGGGAGCGGGATCGGGCGCGAAGTGGCGCTACGCCTCGCCGGGGAGGGGGCGCACGTGGCGTGTGTCGATCTCAACGCGGAACGGGCGGACGCAACCGCGCAGGAGATCATCGCGCGGCAGGGGGTCGGCATCGGCCGGGCCGGGAACGGTCTTTCAGGCTGCGGCCCCGCTGTCGGCCTCGCCGCCGACATCACCGACCGGGAGAGCCTGCGCACCCTTTTTGGCGAAGTGATCCTCGCCTATGGCGGCATCGACAGCGTGGCGGTCACCGCCGGGATTTTTGTGCCGCCCGACACGGGCGGGAGGATTCGCGACGATCAGTGGGGGCTCACCTTTGCCATCAACGTCACCGGGAGCTACCTGGTCGCCACCGAAGCGGGCGATGTCTGGAAACGGCAGGGGCTTCCCGGGCAACTGGTGCTGACCACCAGCGCCAACGCCGTGGTCGCCAAGAAAGGGAGTGTCGCCTACGACGTTTCCAAGGCGGCAGCCAATCATCTCGTACGTGAACTGGCAATCGAACTCGCCCCGCTGGTCCGCGTCAACGGGGTCGCCCCCGCGACCGTGGTGCAGGGGAGCGCCATGTTCCCGCGCGACCGGGTCATCGCCAGCCTCGCTAAGTACAAGCTCGCTTACGACGAAGAAGAGCCGACCGAAACCCTCACCGCCCGGCTGGCACAGTTCTACGCGGAGCGGACGCTGACCCGTTCGCCGATCACCCCCGCCGACCAGGCGGAGGCGTTCTTCCTGCTGGTGAGCGACCGGCTGTCAAAAACGACCGGGCAGGTGATCACGGTGGATGGCGGGCTGCACGAGGCGTTCCTGCGGTAGCTACCGGATCGTAATCGTGCTTCCGTCAAAGAGGAGCCGCTCCAGCTTCATCCGTTCGGCGTGCCCATCGATGAACAGGACATTGCGCGCGTCGACATGGACTTCCGGGTGAGCGGCCGTACCCGAGGTGTCAAAGATGGCCACCGTTTCGCCGGGCCGGATGACGTTTTGAAGCTTCATCGGCTCGCTCGGCGTGGCATTGGAAGCCTTGTAACCAAAGGGTCGTTGCCGGGTGCCGTCCGCAAAGACCGTGTCGCGGTGAAGGTAGAAGACGGGGTCATCTTCCCCCCGGCGCAGCTTGATCTGTGCGGGGCATTGAAACACCGCGGCCATCTGTCGGCTGGGAGGAGGGGTGAGCCCGAGGTAGGGAGCAATGTACTGAAGCAGCGAATTGGGAGCTTTGGTGATCTGGTGGGAGGTGTACGATGCCCGCTGGGTGGCGGGCATCGGCCCCGGAAGCCGCCCGCCATGTTCATTGGCGTAGTTGAGGGTCGCCACACCGATCTGTCGCAGATTGGAGAGGCAACCGACCTGATCGCGCACCCGGGTAAAGCGGGAAAAGGCCGGAGTGGCGATCATCGCGAGCGCCAGAACGAGGCTGGCGACGACCAGCAGTTCCGTCAGTGAGAACCCGCGCTCTCCCGTCGGCAAAAGTCGCGGCCATACCCCTGGTATCATTGCACCTGCCATACCTGCACTTCCCACGGTTGAAGGTCGATCCCGACCACGCTTCCTTCCTTGAGGTGGAGGGCGGTTGCACGCGTGAAATCCCACGCCTGCACCGTGCTCCCGTTCAGTTCGGAAAGCAGGTCGGCGTCGGCAAGCTGTTGGCCGGTCCCGCTGCCGTTGGCTACCACGATGAAACGGCCCTTGCCGCTCCGGAAGGCGGCACAGAGCACCGGCGTCCGCCCGGGGAGCGTGATTCTCCTGAGGGAATGCGGCTCGGCCAGAGCGGTAAATCGCGCCAGTTCCCGGGTGGTTGTTTTCAGGTCGCGGTCCAGCCATGACGCCGGCGGGCGGCGGGCAGGGTCCGGCCCTCCATAGGTATAATAGATCGCGCCGGGGGCTCCCTGGATGAGCGAACTGAAGTTCCAGTACCGGAGTTCCTCCAGGTTCGGGTAACGCCACTGGTCCACTTCCGTGTTCCCGGCTTCCCTTGCGCGTTCCACACGTCTGGAGAAGGTATTCCAGTTGAAGGTTTGAAGGCACGGCATGACCGGTTTGTCGGTCCCTTTCGTGTAGCGATCCATCCACGAGGTCACCCGGTCCAGAGGCGCTTCGGGGAAGGGAGTGGCGTAAACCGGGTAGGTATCAAAGGAAATGATGTCGTAGGAAGCGTGAAATTCCTTCCAGGCATCGCGCCACCAGCCATCGTTGGTGATCGCCATCATCAAAATGACCGGTCGCCCGGGCGCTTCCTGTTTGACCATCTCATAGGCCGGGAGCAGCCGCCCGGGAGGGCAGACGAGTTCCTTGACGACTTCTTCGTCCGAAGCGCCGCCCTCCTCCTGAAGCCGGGCGGCCAGCATCGCTTTTTTGGTCTTGGGAGAGGGGAGGTTCGGCTCGTCATAGAGATACCAGAACCCGAGGGCGGGGTGGTTTTTGAACTGCCGGACGATCGCGCGCATCTCTTCAATACCCTGTTCACCTTTCCGGAGGCGGCGGTGTCCGTCGAGGCAAAACGCCACCTTGAGGCCGTGGGCTTGCGCCCGGTCGAGATACGTCCGGATGTCATCCATCCGTTCCGGATCGTCCGGGTTTCCGGCGAACCCGTTGCCGGAGCGATAGATATGAGTGAAGCCGAGTTCCCGGGTTCGGCGAAGGTCTTTATCGGTATTGGGGACTCCGTAGAGAATCAGGGGGTAGGCTTCCCTGTCTTCCGGCGGCTCGCTGGCTACCTTGTTGCGGGTCCAATTGGACTTCGTGAGGAGAGCAAGGAAGCCGAAGATCAGCAGAAGCCCGATCGCAACGGGAAAGGCTGTTTTGAGGGGGGTGAACGCTTTACTCATGACTTTAGCGGGTCGTTTTTCTAAAGCGATGGGCAAGATAGCCGGCAAGGCATGGCAATCCCATGCCGAGCAGGGCGAGCGAACCGGGCTCCGGTATCGTGGTTACGCCAAACTCCGAGACGGCGAGCCGCATGCCAAGAGTTCCGGTGACGGTTGTCTGAAAATGGGGGTCTTCAAAATGGAAGCCGACCGCGCTAATCTGTTCCAGTGCGAGTTCGTCGAAAGTGGCGCTTTCGGCATCGAAGGAAAGACTGCTCTGGGGATCGTAGGCCGCCCACCGGGTAGCCTGAAGGTCGTCCCCCGACAGGCTGAAGCCGAGATACTGGTCGGTGCCGGGGGCGATGAACGTCGAATCTGAAAGATAATAGGCACCACCGATCTCCACCAGCCATCTGCCAACGGGATTGAATCCCGTGTAAGTGGCGCCATGAAAATGTTTGTAGAAGCGGATGGAGAAACCATCAATGCTGACATTGCCTTCCTGATAAGGGGCGTTGAACGATGACTGGTTGAAAACGAAGACGGCGGCAAAGCTCATCTCCGTGCTGCGAAAGTCAGTGTTATTGGGCCCCACCACATTGAAATAGATGGCGTCGTTGTTCCCGGTATTGCTATAATTGTTGATGATCCGCTGCCCGGTGAACCCTTGTGGGTAGGTCGAACTCGAGAAAGTATAGCCGCCGTAAAAAACCGGCCCCGCGTAGTCTTCCGCCGGGGAAAGCGGTGTCGATCCGTCAAAGGCAACCGTGGAGATGTAAGGAGCGCTCTCGGTCATCGAAGCGGTTCGCCGGTAGTTGACTTCGTCTTTGGTGACATAGGCATTGCTGGGGCCAAATTCGAAGACGGTGGCCGAGTGCAATGTTGCCGGGAGCAGCGTGAAGGCCGCGATACCGGCAAGGAGGGAAGGAATCCGTCGTGAAACATGTTTTCCGACGCGAGGGGTGGTTCGGGTGATCATTTTTGAGGAAGCGGGTTGGAGGTTGGGAGAGGTTTTGAGACGCTTTGACGCAGGACCAGGCTCATCGGCAGGATTTCGACCCGGTTGCGGCTGTCGGGGCGTCCGGCGATGATCTCTTTGAGCAGGTCAAGCATGGCTGCGCCGATTTCCCTCCGGGGGTTGCGCAGGGTGGTGATGGAGGGGTTGCAGAACCCCGCCGCGGGTGAATCGTCAAACCCGAAGATCGAAATCTGTCTGGGCACCGAGACGTTCATCTCCTGAAGGGTCCGGATGACGTGATGGGCCACGTCGTCGTTGGAACAGAAGAAGACCTGCGGCCACTTTTCAGCGTGCCACGGCCCGAGTTGGGAGAGCAGCGCCTCGCGGATTGACTCCGTGGAGGCACCGTTGTCGATGCGGATCACCGGTTCGAGTGCGGCGGGTTCCTTGAGCAGGTGGGAAGCCGCAACACACTCCGCGAGACGTGAACGGTGGTCGGAGCGTGCGATGAAGCCGAAGCGCCGGTGTCCCAGCGATTGAAGGTGGTTCCATGCGAGGAGGTAGCCCTGAATATGATCGGGGTAAACGCAGGCATTCTGCCGGGAATTGATCTCGTGAACGCCCTGGAGACGCGAAACCAGCGGGATCGACTTGCTCAGGAGATAGTCGATCGTTTTCGGCGTCAGCCCGAGGTCGAGCACCCCCGCGATCCGGTTCTCCTCCACCAGGGCGCGGATGAAGTTGAACTCGCCATCCAGCCCGAAGCCCATCAGCTCAATGCTGCTTTTGCGGAGCGCGGCCGCCTTCACCGCGCCTTCAATGTAATCCCAGAAGAGCGGGTTGCGGTCCTCCTTCATCAAGCCTTCAAGGTACGGCACGATGATCGACCGCGAGGAGGCGAGGTGGAACTCGCCGCCGCCGGAGCGCGCGAGGGAGCGGGCGATCGCGTTCGGTTTGTAGCCGACGGTTTCGGCGTATTCACGGATGCGTTCGGCGGTTTTGGGTTTGACATTCCCAAGGCCCCGCAACGCGCGGGAGACAGTGGTGTGGGAGACGCCGCAGACTTTGGCAATCGACTCCAGGGTAAGGGGTTCGTTCATCTTGCGTGAGGCACAAACTACGGTTTCACCCGAAAACAGTCAATCATGAAATGTTAAATTTTAGCGTTAAACTTTCATCGTTTCGCATTTATCCCGGATTTTGGGGCGATAAACTCCGGAAAGAGGATGCCTGGATGTTCAATGAAAATGTTCATGAAAGTTTCGAGACCATCAGAACTCTTCTTTCCAACCCGGCGCGCCCGGAAATGTGAAAAACCGCAAAAAGGAGATTGCAACCGTGAGAAAAAGCGGTAGAATCAACGTTGATTATTTTGGTTCCATCGTAGCGCGGTAGATCGTCAGATGAGGTAGCTCATTGGTGATTTGAAACCCGATCGTCGGGAACGGCTTTGATTGCTGACATTCAAATAAATCACCAACAACAAACCAGATACCTTATCTCTTATGAAACTCTACGTCGGAAATCTCTCCTTTGATACGACTGAAAACGACCTCGAAGAACTCTTCGAATCCTATGGCAAAGTGGCGGATGTCGGCCTCGTGACCGATCGCGCCACCGGGCGTTCCCGGGGCTTTGCCTTTGTCACGATGGGCAGCGCTGCCGAAGGTGAAGCAGCGATCGCAGCCCTCGGCGGCAAGGATTTTCAGGGCCGCGACCTGACCGTCAACGAAGCCCGTCCCCGTGAAGACCGCTCCGGCGGCTACGGCGGTGGCGGTGGCGGCGGACGCTCCTACGGCGGTGGCGGCGGCGGTGGCGGACGTTCTTCCTACGGGAACCGTGGCCGTCGCTAAAAAGTAGTGTAAGCTTTTCAACAATCCAGGGCGGCGTCCTTTCACCGGGACACCGCCCTTGGTGTCTCTGTCTCTTCTTCTTGGGAGGAGGGGACGGAGAGGCCAGAACCACAAGGCAGCTTCAACGAGTCAACCAGATGCGAAACAACAGTTGCCCAGGTGAAACAGGGTCGGTTTACAATTTATTATGGCTGTAGAAAACGCTATTCAACTGGAAGGCAAAATCGTCTCGGTTCTTGCCGGGACGATGTTTCGGGTCGAACTCGCGAACAAGCACCTCGTTTTGGCCCATATCTCGGGAAAAATGAGGAAACGTTTCATTCGCCTGACGTGCGGTGACCGCGTGAAGCTCGAAATGTCGCCGTACGATCTCGACAAGGCGCGGATCGTCTACCGACTCGGTTAACCTCGGGAACAAAGCCGGATGATTCCCCGGCTCCAGCTTGCTTCATGAATAAAGCAGGCTAGCTTGTTTTACCCTCCATCCCGGTCTTGCCAAAAGGGCAGGGCGGGGATTGCAGGGGTTTTTTGCGTCGTTTTGCGGGAGTTTGACCCCGCCGCAGGATTTGAGGTCGCCGGGAGCGAACGGGTGAACCTAAATCCAATGCCGCGGTTGACGCGGAGGCCGACCCTCCAGTGTACGGCCCTGTAGCGTGCCGGGCGGGCCTCCACGCCTCGCCGCCGAACGGGTTCTTAAAAGAGGTTCCTGTGGAAAAAGGGCCCGTTCCGGTTTACACTCCAACCCTTTCCCGTCCGTGAGCACCCTTTCCGAGCCGCCTCTTCTACCCGCCGCGCCGTCCCAGCAGCGCTGGTTTACGCTCCGGTGGTGGTTGACGCGGAGTTTCTGGACGCTCACCTGCCTTTGCGTCGCTTTTGCGCTTTGGGCGCTCTGGTACGTCAACAACCGGGGGTTCACCAAGAAATGGCGCGGCATGCTCTCGCGCGAGCTGGTCAAGCGCGGGGTCTACGCCGAGATCGGTCGCCTGAACCTCAACCCGCTCAAGGGCCTCATCGCGCGCAACGTCCGCATTTTTCACGACGACGAGCGCGAACAGGTTTTCGCCTACATTGACGAGATCGTTCTCGATATCAACTACTCCCACCTGGTCTTCGGCCAGCCGTTCATCAACGCGATGGACCTGCGCCAGGCGAGCGTCTCCATCCCGACCGATCCGAATGACCGCAAGAGCCAGCGGCTGGAGATCGAGCAGATCAACGCGCGCGTGCTGCTCCCGCCGGGGCAGGTCTCGATCCCGCTGGCCGAGGCCAAGATCCACGGCCTTCAGGTCACGGCCACCGATTGCCTCCTCTTCAACCCCGGCACGGTCGGCCCTCTTTCCAGGGAGAGCGCCCGCGAACGGGAACATTTCCTTCTCACCTTTCGCGACACCGTCCGCCGTCTGGCGGCGATGGAGATGCGCGGCGGCAAACCGGTCCTCTCTCTCCAGTTCCAGGGCGATTTCTCCGACCCTTCAAAACTGACCGCGACGGCCACGCTCCGGTCCGAACCGTTCGTGATCCGGGGGGAACACCCCGTCCGCGGCCTGAACGTCAAGCTCCACTACTCCGGCGGCACGCTCCGCCTGGATGAATGCGTTCTGGCGGATGCACATGGCGATCTCGACCTTTCCGGGTCGTTCCATCCCGCCCAGCGCCGCGCCGCCTTCGCGCTCCGTTCGAACCTCGACCTCCCCGGGCTCTGGCGCGCGCTTCGCCTGCCGGGGAAACTGGAGAAATTCCGCCTTCGCGACCCGGCGCACCTGGAGTTTCAGGGGGAACTGGTGCTCCCCTCTCCGGAAGAAACAACCCCGGCGCCGAACGCCCCGGCCTTTGTCTCCTTCGCCAGGGAGATCCAACTGCTGGGCCGGATTGAACTCGGGCGGTTTGAGTATGCGGGCGCGCCGTTTCACGGGGCCGCCGCCGATTTTTCATGGGACGGGAGACGCTGGTTCCTTCGCGATGCCCGGCTCGACCACGCCGAGGGGAGCCTCCATTTCTCGGCGTTGCAGGAGGGCGACGCCTTCCGGTTTTCAATCGACAGCCGCATCAGCCCCGCGGTTTTCCGTCCGCTCCTGCCGCCGAAGGGGCAGGCGTTGCTCGACGAATGGAACTTCGAAAACGTGCCGCTTTTCCGGCTGGAAGGGAAGAGTTCCCCTTCCTTTTCGTGGAAAACGCTGGAGGCGACCGGTTATATCGCCCTCGGGCGGACTTCCCACCGCGACGTGGCGCTGCAATCGCTCACCAGCGATCTGTTGATCGACCACGAGGTGGTCCGCTTCCCGGCGTTTCGGCTCGAGCGCAGGGAAGGGATCGCGACCGGCGCTTTTGTGCTCGATCTCCCCGGCCATGTGGCCCGTCTGGAAGGAGTGAAAACGAGAGTCACCCCGGCGGAAGTCGCCGTCTGGGTCGACCGCGAGGGGCACCTCCCTCATGCGCTCGCCCCGTACCGCTTCAAGGCCGCTCCCCCCCGGCTGGAAATCGACGGTACGGTCGGCCTGTTTCACGAACGGCACCGGACCAACCTGAAGATCGAAGCCGACGCCGAGGCGATGGAGTATACCTTTGTCGGGCGCGACCTGCTCTTTCCCAAGCTCGCCGCCACGCTGCGGATCGTCGGTGAACGGCTCAGGATTGAAAGCCTCCGGGCGACGCTTTTCGGCGGAACGGTGGCGGGAGAGGCCGATATCTCCATCCGGCGCGGCGAGGAGGATTACACGGCCAAGGCAACGGTGAGCGAGGTCGATTTCCCGACGCTGACCGGCCTGTATTTCCGGTACGACACCGCCAAAGGGAAACTGAGCGGACACGCCGCCTTCTCCGGCCTTGGCAATGTGGCGCGTAATATCAAGGGGGAGGGGTTCCTGAAGGTCGCCGACGGGAACGTCTTCGCGATCCCGGTTTTCGGTCCCTTTTCCTCGATCCTGGAGCAGATCCTGCCCGGGGCCGGCTACGACAAGGCGCAGCAGGCGAGCGCGCACTTTACCATGGATTCCGGGGTGATTGAGACCGACGATTTCGAAGTCCGGGGAAGCGGTTTTTCAATGTACGGCGGCGGCAAGCTCTTTTTCCTCGACGACAAGATCGATTTTTCCATCCGGATCAACGCCCAGGGAGCGGCCGGGGTGGTGCTTTCGCCGGTGAGCCACCTTTTCGAGTACGTTTCCGACGAGACCCTCTCCAAGCCGGTCTGGCGTCCCAAACGGCTTCCGAAAGCATTGTTTTCGCAATAATTTTTATGACCAGACGCACCTCTTCCGCCAAGCCGAAGCCGCCAGCCTCCACCGATTCCACGCCGCTGCTCGGAGCCCATATGTCGATCGCGGGCGGCGCTGCCAAGGCGATCGACCGCGCGTTGTCGATCGGATGCAACGCGATGCAGATTTTTGTGAAAAACAACATGCAATGGTTCGCCAAACCGTTGCCCGAGGAGGAGCGCGAGGCGTTTGTCCGGCATCCGCGTCGGGGGGAGTTGCGCTCGGTGTTCGGCCACACCGGTTACATGATCAACCTCGGGGCGATCAACCCGGAGTTTCACGAAAAATCGACCCGGGCGCTGGGCGAGGAACTGGTCCGCGCCGATCAGCTCGAGCTTCCGTTCCTGGTCCTGCACCCCGGCGCGCACATGGGCGAGGGGGAGGAGGCGGGGCTCGCCAAGATCGCCGCCTCGCTCGACGCGGTGCTGGCCGCCCTGCCCGAAGTGCGCACCCGCGTGGCGCTGGAGACGACCGCCGGGCAGGGGACCACGCTCGGGCGGACCTTTGAGGAGATCGCCTCCCTTTTCGAACGCTCGGCTTATCCGGAGCGGCTCTGTGTCTGCCTCGATACCGCCCACGTCTTCGCCGCCGGTTACGACCTGACCACCGAAGCGGCCACGCTTGCGATGTGGGACGAGTTTGACCGGATCATCGGCCTGGAGCGGCTGGCGGCAATCCATTGCAACGACTCGAAGGCGGCGCTCGGCTCGCGGGTCGACCGGCACGACCACATCGGCAAGGGGAAGATCGGCCTGGATGCGTTCCGGGTGATCATGAGCGATCCGCGCTTCGCCGCCATCCCCAAAGTGCTCGAGACCCCCAAGGGGAAGGAGATGGCCGAGGATGTCGAAAACATGGCGGTTTTGCGCGGATTGATGAGGTGATTTGGAGCCGCCCTAAGCGCGATTTTCGCCCTCCTGAAGGCAGACGGGCGCGCCAAGGCGGGCGCTTTCGTAGATCGCGTCGAGCAGTTCCATTACCGCGAGCCCTTCCTCGCCGGTGGCGATATGGGGCCGGTCATTGAGGATCGCATCGACATAGTGGTCGATCCCGGGAAGGCGCGGGAGCGTCGGGAGCGGGTGGTGGCGGGTATTGAACTGGAAGCCGCCCTGCGCGTGGTAGACCTCCCCTTCATAGGCGTACCCTTCGTTGAGGTTGCGCAGGGTCAGCCCCCCCTTGGTCCCGTAGAGGGAGGTCTCCATCTTCTGGTCCTCCTTCTGGTGGAGCACCCAGGAGGTTTCCAGCAGGAGGGTCGCCCCGTTCCTGAAGCGGATGCTGGCGACGGCGAGGTCTTCGACATCAAACGGCTTGCCCTCCTTTTCCGCGCGGGCGCGCAGCAGCGGATCGTAGGTCGCCGCCATGACCCAGGTCGGCTGCGGGAAGCCCATCAGCCAGAGGGCGAGGTCGAGCCGGTGTACGCCGAGGTCGATAAGCGGGCCGCCGCCGGAAAGGGCCTTGATGCCGAACCAGCCGCCGAAGCGCGGGGCGTTGTCGCGCCGGTGCCAGAGGGTGCGGCCAAAGTAGATGTCGCCGAGCATCCCGGCGTCGACCTGCGCCTTCATGGCGAGGCTCTGTTCATGGAACCGGGTCGAAAAGTGGATCATGATCCGGCGGTTGGTGCGCCGGGCCGCCGCGTTCATCTCGCGCGCCTCTTCCGCGTTCATCGCCATCGGCTTTTCGCAAAGGACGTGCGAACCGTTCTCCAGCGCGAGCAGCGTCAGCGGGCGGTGGAGCGAGTTCGGCGTGCAGATGCTCACCAGGTCGAGCTTCTCTTTTTCGAACATCGCCTCCGCCGTGGTGTAGCAACGCGCCTGCGGGTATTCGGCGGCGACTTTTTCCATTCGCACCGAGTCGAGATCCGCCAGCGCCGTGATTTCCACGGAGGGGTTGCTGCGGTAACCGAGGAGGTGTTGCGTGCCGATGCCGAGGCCGATCACGCCGACTTTGAGTTTTCTTTGGGTGGTCATCAGGAATTGGAAGAGGTGGAGCGAATCATTTCGGGCGCGGGGACGTTGGCGGGGGTAGGCGGCGGATAACCGCACGGCCGCGCCCAACGGACGGCGTTGAGCAGCACGCGCTGGATCTTGGGGTCGTGGTAGACCGGACAGGTCTCATGGCCGGGGCTGAAATAGAAGATTTTGCCATATCCGCGCTGCCAGGTGCAGCCGCTGCGGAAAACCTCCCCGCCGCTGTACCAGGAGATGAAAATCAACTCGTCCGGCGTCGGAATGTCAAACCGCTCCCCATACATTTCGTGGTGGGGGATTTCGATGCAGTCGCCGATCCCCTGCGTGATCGGGTGGTTGGGCGCGAGGTTCCAGAGACGCTCGCGATCGTTCTCCATGCGCCAGCGCAGGGAGCAGGCGGTCCCCATCAGGCGCTTGAAAATTTTGGAGAAGTGTCCGGAGTGGAGGACGATCAACCCCATTCCTTCCAGCACGCGGGCGCAGACCCGCTCCACGGCCGCGTCGTCCACCTCGCTGTGCGCGCGATGTCCCCAGATCGTCAGCACATCGGTACTAGCAAGCATTTCGGCATCAAGACCGCAATCCGGCGAATCAAGCGTGGCTGTTCGGACCTGAAGGTCGGCATGGGGCCGCAAAGCTTCGGCGATCGTTTCGTGCATTCCGTCGGGATAGAGCGCCCGACAGGTTTCATTGAGCCGTTCATGGCGGTATTCGTTCCAGATGGTGACGCGGAGCGGCGGGCAGGGAGAAGGGTTTGACATGGTGGAAAGCAGGGGTGTGGCTTCCTTCCTTTATGGGAGGGAACGGCCGGTGAAAACAACCGCTATTCGCTGGACGTTTCTGGAGAAAAAGAGGACAAATCCGAGATGCTGGAAAACGTCCACCTGGAAGTCCGGGACGAAAGCGGTTTTTTACGGCTTCTGCGCGATCTTCTCTCGCAGGGGGTCGGGCGGCTGGAGTGCGACGCGCTTTCGATCCGCATCCCGCAGTTGAAGGGGGAGATGCGGGTGGAAGCCGGAATGCCGTTTCACCTGGCACCGGAGCTTTTCGTGCAACTTTCCGGGACGACGGTCTTTGAGCTTCCCGAGGAGGTGCTGACGGTCGGCCCGGGCGAGGTCTGCCTCATCCCGCGCGGGATGCCGCACCGCGAGCGCATTTTCTCCTCGCCGGAGCGGCCGTTTCACAACCTCGTCGTCCTGCACGGGCACGACGAACTCTTTTTCCACCTGGCGCACGAGCGGCCTGACCATCGGCCGAAAGGCTACCTCCGCAGCCGCCTGGTCGGCGACGGGTGCGAAGGGCTGCTCGGGCTCCTCAACGGTGCGGCGGAGCTTTCGCGCGGACCCTCCCCGGCGCAGCGGACGGGGATCAAAGGGTTTCTCATGGCCTATTTTTCGCTCTTTTTGACGATGTTGGAGGAGGCCGGGAACGGAGAGGAGCGGGAGCCGTTTCCGGTGACGCGGGCGCGGCAGATCGTGTTGGCGTCGATCCACGACCCCGGCCTTACCGTCGCTTCGGTGGCCCGGGAGGTGCAGCTTCACCCCGATTACCTCTCGCTCCTGTTCCGGCAGGCGACCCGGCAGTCGCTCCAGGCATACATCACCAGAAACCGCTTCCTCCGCGCCTGCGAACTGCTCCGCTCTTCCGCGCTCAACATGGCACAGGTGAGCGAAGCCGCCGGGTTTCGCGACCCGAGCTACTTCACCCGTTTTTTCCGCCAACGGCAGGGGATGACCCCGCTCGCCTACCGCCGGGCGGCGGGCCGCAAGGTGGAGAGATGGCCGCCTGCGGGGTGAGGGGGCCGGGATGACCGTACGGGGGTCAGGAGAAGCAAAACAAGACAGTTTTCTCCTTCCATAAAGGAGAGATTTGACGGTTTTTATCCTTTTGAAAAGGATAATTCAGGAAAGCCTACTCCTCCTCCACGCCGACATTCTTGGGACGCAGGACGAAGTAGAGCGCCGCGATGAGGATGATCAGCGCAATGGCGATCTGCGGGGCGCGCGGGTCGGCGTTGGGAGCGGTCAGGCGGGCAAAAATCAGACCGCCGCAGACGAGCACGCCGAGCGCGGGAACGAAATAGGGGATTTCCATTCTCCCTTTCGGTTCGTCGGGACGGGCTTTGAGGACGATCAGCGCAAGGTTGATCAGGCAGAAACAGGTCAGGAGCAACAGGCTGGTCGCGGAGGCAAGCTGGCTGATGTCTCCGGCAAAGGTCAGCACGAGGACGATGATGCCAAGGGTCAGGACGCTGACGTAGGGCGTGCGGAAGCGGGGGTGAACCTTGGAAAGCGGCCGGGGGACGAGGCCCTGATTGGCCATCCCGTAGAGCAGGCGCGAACCCATGATGTAGTTGAGCAGGGCGGTGTTGGCGACGGCAAAAAGGGTGATCACCGAATAGACCCAGCCCGGCAGCCACGGGGCGGCGACGTTCATGATCTGCGTGAGCGGGGGCCCGTTTTCGGCATTGGCCAGTTTTTCGGGCGTCACGACGGAAACCGCGGTGACGCTGACCAGGATGTAGAGCACCGTGGCGGTCACCACCGCCAGAATGATGCCCCACGGCATGTTTTTCTCGGGAGATTTCACCTCCTCGGCGACATTGAGCATATCCTCAAAACCGACAAATGCGTAGAAGGTCAGCACCGCCCCCGAAAGAAGCATGGAGGGCCCCAGCGTGCTGCCGGCCGGGACGGCCAGGTAGTCGACATCGCCTCCCCAGTAACGCGCGCCGACGATGATCACCAGCACCAGCCCGCCGACTTCGATCGCCGTGCAGACCAGATTGGCCGTGAGCGATTCCTTGATACCGATCAGGTTGATGGCGGCCAGCAGAAGCAGAAAACCGACCGCGATGCTCCAGACGGGGATCGATGGGATGGCGACCCCGAGGTTCGTGGCAAAAACATCGGTCCCGGCGGCCATGGAGGTCAACCCCGAAGCCGCCACCGCCAGCCCGACCACGTAGGAAAGAAAGCGCATCCCGAACGCGCGCTGGGTGATGTAGGCGGCCCCCCCGGCTTTCGGGTAACGCGAACCGAGCGAGGCGTAGGAAAAACCGGTCAGAAGCGCCGCGACCATGGAGACCACAAACGCAAGCCAGACCGCGTTGCCCATCACCCCTGCCGCGACGCCGATGGTGCCATAAATCCCGGCCCCCACCATGTCGCCAACGCCGTAGACAATCAGGGAAAAGAGACCAATCCGGCGGGCGAGTGTTGGGGCATCAGGAGAACTCATCGGTTTTTCATTGAGAACATATCGTGGAAAGCAATGCGAACCGTTTTTTTTCCGGATCATCCGTCGGAGGTCTTTTCCGGGGCGATCCCGAGCAGGCTTTCCAGCCGGAGCCGGCGGATGCCGTAGAACGCCTTGAGCCGCTCCACGCGGGCGAGGATCGCCGGATCGGCCATGGCGTCCGGAGCAGCGTCCTTGCGCCGCGTGGCGATCAGCAGAACGTTCTTTGCCGTATGTTCGGCGGCGACAAATTCGGCGACGCGCACCTTGTAACCAAACGCTTCGAGCAGCAGGGCGCGCAACGCGTCGGTCGCCATTTCGGCGTGCCGCTCGGCAAAAAGGCCGTAGCGCAGGAGATCGCTCAAAGGGCCGTCGCGATCCGCCGCGGCATCAACCTGCGGGCGCGCTTCCTTGTGGCAACACGGGGCGGCCAGCACGATCGCGGCTCCGCCCTTCACCCCGGCGGCGATCGCTTCGTCGGTGGTGGTATCGCAGGCGTGGAGGGCGATCAGGAGGTCGATCCGTTCAGCGGGAAAGCTTTCGATCGCCCCGGGGAGAAAGGTCAGCCGTCGTGCGCCGAGCTGTCGCGCCGTCTCCTGGCAGAAATTGGCCAGTTCCGCCCGTTGTTCCACGCCGGTGACATGGGCGACCCGGTGCGCGATTCGTTCAAAATAGTCGTACGCGGCAAAGGTGAGATACCCTTTCCCCGAGCCCATGTCGCAAAGGTGGAGCGGCCGGTCGCCATCCCGGGCGAGCACGCTTTCCCGGTAGGCCGAGCCGAGGAGATCGACGAAGCGCTGGATCTGCCGGAATTTGTCGCGCATCCGTTCCCGCACCTTCCCCTGGGCATCGGTCACGCCGAGCGCTTTCAGGAACGGGGCCGAAGCGTCGAGGGGGCGCGCCTTGGCGCGGTCGTGTTCCAGCACCGGCGCGGCATGCTTTGCCGCCACCGTGCGCAGCCGTTCCTTTTTGCCGAGAGTGAGGGTGATCTCCGCCTCCTGCGTAAAGAGGTGGGCGCTTAAAAAAGTCTCGCCGAGGAGTTGCGCGATCGTCGCAACGGCTTCCGGAAAGGGGAGGTTGCGGGTTTCGTCGCGGGTGGCATGGCGATGGACCAGCGAGCAGAGCGTCTCCCCCCGGATGAGGACCGGGCGCGCGAGCACCTTGCGCAGGCTCTGCTCCGCCGTGGCCGGGTGGCCGAGCGTCAGGCGGACCCAGCGGCCGGTTTCAAAACGGGCGGCGAGATCCGCCAGAAAACGGTCGCGACCTTTGAGGGAAGGGGTAGAGGACATGGAAAAAGGAAAGGGAGCGGAGGTCACGGTTCGGGCCGCCATTCCAGCGTGGCGACCACCGCCTGGTGCTGGGTGGCGCGTTGGGGTTCCACCTTACAGGCGACCGGATGCCACGGGGGAGCGGAAAAAATGAAATCGAGCCGCAGCCAGGGACCGAAAAAGGTCGGCAGCCACGGGTCCCACCCCGGGAACGTGAACCCGAAGCCGTTGCCGGTGCGGGAAAAGGCGTCGTCGAACCGGCGGGAGAAAAGCGAGTGGAGATAACCCCACGACGGTGCGTTGAAATCGCCGACCAGCAGGTGGGGCAGCGGGTCGTCGGCGAGTTGTTCCACAAAAAGACCGTAAAGCGCCAGCCGTTTTGCGTGGGCCGCCTGATAGCGGGCCAACCGCTGGCGCACCGGCTGGCTTCCGGTGAAAAGTTCGATCACGTCGGGGCGGGGCGTCGGGAAATGGATGTTGTAGACGGCAAACGGGTGCGCCGGGTGGTCGATCTCGAAGCGGACGGCGGCGAGGGTCGTCGCGCCAGAAAGGCGGATGGGGGTGGCGCTGCGGATCGGCCAGCGGCTTAAGATCGTGAACTCCCCCCGGGCGGCGTGGAAGTAACCTTTCCTGAAGGGATCGGCAAAGCGGTAACGTCGGCCGCGAACATCCTGAAGAAGAAGGAGATCGGGCTTTTCCCGGTCGAAAAAAGGTTCCAGGGGCGTCCCGTTGTTCTCTCCGGTGTTGTAGGTCATCACCGTGATCCGCGAGGCGCCCTCCTCCTCCGGCCTGCCCGCGCCGCCGTGCCAGTGCCATCCATACGGCCCGAGCAGAAAAAAGAGCAGGCACGGGAGCAGCAGCGCGAGGGAACGGCGGTGCCAGGCGATCGCCGCCGGGATCAACCCGAGCAGCGGAAGCCCCCAGAGCCAGAGCGGCGCGAAGAGCGGCAGGATCAGCCAGGGCGAGCGTTCGCCCCAATACCGGAACGCGGCAAGCCACAAGACGAGCCCCACCGCATAGGCGAGGGAGAGGCGGCGGGTGGCATGGGAAAGTCGAAAAGCGTTCACGGGGCGAAAGGGCAAGACCATAGGAGTTGAAGCACGGAAAGGCTCCCAAAAAATCTCACTTCTTTTGGAATGGCAGGGGGTGGATTTCTCAAAAAAAGAGAGAAAAAGGCAAAGAAAAGCCCCGGAGTTGCATCCTTGTGCCGTTCATTGTAGAGAAAAAGCGGGAAAAATGGCCCGCGCTGCCTTCCCGGGGTAAAAAAACGGAAGGCGGCGGAAACGGATGAAACGACTCTTTTTTACCTTTTTGTTATGAGACTCGACAGATTGACGGCCAAGATGCAGGAAGCTTTTCAAGCCGCCCAGGACGGCGCTTCACGGAGCGGACAGCAGGAGTTGACCAACGAGGCGATCCTCCTCGCGCTGCTCGACCAGCCCGACGGCGTGGCGCGGCCCCTGATGGAGAAGCTCGGCGTCGCCGTCGCCCCCCTGCAGGCGTCGCTGACGGCGGAACTCGCCCGCCGCCCGAAGGTTCACGGAGCCACCCAACTCCACATCGGCAACGAACTTCGCACCACCATCGAAGCCGCCGAAGGGGAGATGGCGCGGATGAAGGACGAGTACCTGAGCGCCGAACATTTCCTGATCGCGCTGGTCAACGGCAACAGCGCCGCCGGTCGCCTCCTGAAGCAGTCCGGCATCACCGGCGACGCGCTGATGCAGGCGCTGGTCCAGATCCGCGGTTCCCAGCGGGTCACCGACGAAAACCCCGAAGGCAAGTACCAGACGCTCGAAAAATACGGGCGCGACCTGACCGCCATCGCCCGCCAGGGGAAGATCGACCCGGTGATCGGGCGCGACAATGAGATCCGCCGCGTCATGCAGGTGCTCTTGCGGCGGACGAAGAACAACCCGGTGCTGATCGGCGAACCGGGCACGGGGAAGACCGCCATCGTCGAAGGGCTCGCCCGCCGGATCGTCAGCGGCGACGTCCCCGATTCGCTCAAAAACCGCCGGATCGTCGCCATGGACATCGGCTCCATGCTCGCCGGGGCGAAGTATCGCGGGGAGTTTGAAGACCGCCTCAAGGCATTCCTCAAGGAAGTGAGCGATTCGCAGGGCGAAGTGATCCTTTTCATCGACGAACTCCATACGATCGTCGGCGCGGGGGCTTCCGAAGGGGCGGTCGACGCCTCCAACATGCTCAAGCCGCAACTCGCGCGCGGCGAGCTTCGCACCATCGGGGCGACGACCCTCAACGAATACCGCAAGTATATCGAAAAGGATGCCGCGCTGGAGCGGCGTTTCCAGCCGGTGATGGTCGATGAACCGACCGTGGAGGATACGATCGCCATCCTGCGGGGCTTGAAGGAGCGGTACGAGGTGCACCACGGGGTGCGCATCCAGGATGCCGCCCTGATCGCCGCCGCCGTCCTTTCGCACCGTTACATTTCCGACCGGTTCCTGCCCGACAAGGCGGTGGACCTCGTGGATGAAGCGGCTTCCCGGCTCAAGCTGGAACTCGACTCCATGCCGACCGAAATCGACCGGGTGGAGCGCCAGATCATGCAGCTTGAGATGGAGCGCGAGGCGCTCAAGAAGGAGAAGGACGAGTCGAGCCGCGAACGCCTCGGCAAGATCGAGCGCGAAGTGGCCGACCTGCGCGAACAAAGCTCGCGCATGAAGGCGCAGTGGCAGGGGGAAAAGGCGGAGATCGACGAATCGCGCAAATTGCAGGAGGAACTCGAACAGCTTCGCATCGACCTCGAAACCGCCCAGCGGCAGGGCGACCTGACCCGTGCCAGCGAACTGCAATACGGCCGCATTCCCGAACTGCTCCGCGAACAGGAGGCCCACAGCGCCAAGTTGAGCGAGATGCAGGAGAGCGGGCGGCAGATGCTCAAAGAAGAGGTGACCGAAGAGGATATCGCCGAGGTGGTTTCGAGCTGGACCGGCATCCCCGTTTCCCGGTTGCAGGAAGGGGAACGCGAAAAGCTCGTCCACATGGAGGACCGTCTCGGGCAGCGGGTGATCGGCCAGCGCAAGGCGATCGACGCGGTTTCCAACGCTGTCCGCCGTTCGCGCAGCGGCCTGAGCGACCCGAACCGCCCGATCGGCTCGTTTATCTTTCTCGGCCCGACCGGCGTCGGCAAGACCGAACTGGCGCGCGCGCTGGCGGAGTTCCTTTTCGATGACGAGAACAACCTGATCCGCATCGACATGAGCGAGTACATGGAGAAGCACACCGTGGCCCGGCTTATCGGCGCGCCTCCCGGCTACGTCGGCTACGAGGAAGGGGGGCAGCTTTCCGAAGCGGTGCGGCGCAAGCCGTACTCAGTGGTGCTTTTTGACGAGATCGAAAAGGCGCACAGCGATGTCTTCAACGTCCTGCTCCAGGTGCTCGACGACGGGCGGATCACCGACGGGCAGGGGCGCACGGTCGATTTCAAGAACACCGTCATCATCATGACCTCCAACATCGGCAGCCAGTTCCTGCTGGCCGACGGCAACTACGAACAGCGCGAGGCGAGTGTCATGGACGCCCTGCGCAACCATTTCCGGCCGGAATTCCTGAACCGGGTCGACGAAATCATCCTCTTCGAGCGCCTCAGCGACGAACAGTTGCGGAGCATTGTGGCGATCCAGCTCCAGCGGGTCGCCCGGCGGCTGGAGGAACGCGGCTTCCACCTCGAAGTCACTCCGGAGGCGGAAAGCTTTCTCTCGCACGAGGGGTACGACCCCGTCTACGGCGCGCGCCCGCTCAAAAGGGCGATCCAGCGCTCCCTGCTCGACCCGTTGAGCCTGGAGCTTCTCGACGGGAAGATCCACGACGGCGATACGATCAAGGTCGAAGTCGCCGACGACGGGCTACGGTTCGAAACCGTCCCGCGCAAGGCGTAAAAAGAGGTCGGGACAGGAGGCGAAGGCAGGTGACCCGAAGGGCTTTTTCTTCGGCAGGCCCTCCCTTGCGTTTTGGTCATTTCGGGTCGATCTTGAAAGGTGCCGAAATGACTCTTTTTGAGCGGAGATCAGGAGGGGGCGACGTATCAGTTAGGAATGGTCGGCGGTTTTTGCCCCTCCCGGCACCACGCCGACACGAGCATCCCCGAACACCAACGAAAGAGGAAACCAATGAAACTGGAAGAATTGATCACCGTCGCCACCTTCAACGAATGGGACAAGGCGGACGCTCTGCGGCTCCGTCTTGACGAGGCGGGGGTTCCTGCGCAGCTTTTCGACGAAGGGTTCACCCAGCGGCTCTGGTGGTTTGTCCCGGAACCTAAGGCGCAGATGCGGGTGCGCGTGGAAAAGGAACGTTCCGAGGAAGCCCTGGCGCTGATTGCCAGGTGGGACGAAGAGGAAGGCATCCTTTCCGATGCCGTCCGCTGCCCGGAATGTGGATCATCGCGGATCGAATACCCGCAGTTCTCGCGCCGGACGGCGATGACCGTCTTTTTCGGCATCTTGGCGCTCTTCCATCTGCTTCCCCGCCAGTTCTACTGCCGCAACTGTCATTTCACCTGGCGGGCCGAACCGCCCAAGCCGGAGCCGGAGCGGTCGGTCCTCAACTGGACGATCCGCAAACCGGCGGTGGAAGTCCACCGGCGGCGCGAGCATCATCATTGACCAAGGTAGGTGATGGGACGGCCTCCGCGCCGTCCGCAGCGTTGGACTGGTCGCCAGCCTTTACCCGAAGATCGGCTTGATGTGCCGCTCCAGCAGGTTTTCGGTGACGTTGCGGCCGACGATTTCGGCGTTCTTCTTGAGCGCGTCGGTGTAGCGCTGACCGAGTTCCGCCGCCACCTTGAAGGCGACGTGGAGCAACTGGCGAAAATGGAGGTTGTAGGCCGGGTTGCTCTGGACGTGGCGCAGGGCGTTGGCAAAATCGGCGCAACTCCACCCGTTGACCTCTTCAGGCGTCGGGAGTTTGGAAGCGTCGATGTCGATCACCGTCGCATACGGCGCGGCGAGTTCATCGTACCGGGCATGCGCGCGGGCGTAGATCGTCTTGACCAGTTCGCCCTCTCCGGCTTCGGCGAGGCCGATCAACTCTTCGAGCCAGGTCGTCCCGGCGGTTTTGACGTGGAGACCGGCCTGGTGCTTCTTGATGAGCCGGTTGATGATAGGGTAGATCGAAAATTTGTCGCTCCCCGAGTGGACGGAGAGTTTCAGCGAAGCCGGCAGGCCGAATTCGCGGACGGCGAACCTGAGCACCGCGAGGTCTTCGTCAAACTCCTTCTCGAACTGTGCGAGGTCGCCGACGTAATCGACCCCCTTGTTGAACCGGCCGGTGAACTTTGGCGCGATCGTCTGCACCGGCACTTTTTCCTGCGCCAGCATGGCGAGGATCAGGAAAAGCTCCACCGGCGTCTGCGGCGTGTCGGTCTCATCAACGGAAACTTCGGTGATGAAGTCGCTCTTGCGTTCCGCGATATGGCGGTAGATGCGCCCGGCTTCCTGCATTGCCAGGAGGAATTTGGTGGCTGAGGCCCGCAGGAGTTCTTCGGTCACCTCAAGGGGAGTGGCGATCCCTTCGATCGCCAGCTTGCCGATGTAACGGCGGTTGGCTTCCACAAAGGCTTCGATCGCTTCGGGAGCGGCCGGTTTGGCGACGAAATCGGCCACGTCGAGCGTGAAAAAGTCGCTCGCGTCAAGGAAACGGTCCACGGTGCCCAGGCCGATATGGTCGGCATCGACATGGTACGGGGCATCCCACCCGAGCGCCTTGACGGCGGCGTCGGCTTCTTCACGGACACTCTGCGGCTCGGAGCCGACGATGTTGTGCTCGCGGTTGGACTTGTTCCAGACGGGCACCAGCTCGAGTCCGAGTTTGCGCCCTTCGACGACAGCCTTGAGCTGCGCCTGGCCCTGATGGGCGAAGCGGTCGCCCATGCCGATGGAGTAGGTTTCGATGATCATAGGAATGCCTGACTACAACCACAGCTATCACGCGATAAATCAAGTAGAAACTCGTTCGGTTCCCTTTTTGACAAGCGGGCCCCTTCCGTGTGAACTGGAGGGCCGATGTGGCTGCTGCGCGTTTTCTGGCTTTCCCTGGTATTGGTGCTTCCCGCGCTGGCGGCGGAGCCGATCACGGTCGTTTCGTGGAATCTCGAATGGTTCCCCGGCGGCTTTCCTGACGCACCGGCCGCGGCGCAGCGTCGGCAGATGGAGCGCGCGAAGAACGCGCTGGCGGCGCTCCAGCCCGATATCCTCTGTCTTCAGGAGGTGCGCGACTGGCGTTCGGCGGCGGAACTCGTCTCGGTCGTTCCCGGGATGAAGGTACAGGTCATCTCCAACTTCGACGGGGCGCAGCAACAGGTCATCGCGAGCCGGTTCCCGATCGACTCCGGCTGGTCGCAACGCTGGAAATGGAAGGGGAAACGTTCCGACCACCCGCCGCGCGGCTACACCTTTGCGGCGCTCAAGCTCCCCGGCGACCGCTTTCTGCTGACGTATTCGCTCCATTTGAAAGCCAACGGGCGCAACACCTTGCGCACCGACATCCGCAAGCGCGAGGAGGCGACGCGTCAACTGGCGCTTCACGTGAGCGGGATGGAGCGGCTTTTCGGCAGGCGGGGCCAAAGCGCCGTACTGGTGGCGGGCGACTTCAACACCACGCCGGACGACGACGAACCCCGCTTCCTGCATGAAAAGACCCTCCGCTCGCTCTTCGATTCCGGCTACCGGTGGACTTTCTCCGGCGTCCCGCCCCGCGAGCGGGAGACCGTCCGGGCCACCCGTCGCTACCCGGCGATCACCTTTGACCACGTTCTGACCAGGCGGCTCGGCCAGCCGAAGGCCCGGGTGGAGAGAATCAACGGAGTGAGCGATCACTTCCCGGTGGTGCTGGAGATCCGGTAGTCCCGCAGGTACGTTTGACTTGATGCACCAGGAGCCTTTGAGCCGGATTTTTTTTCTTTAAAGTTGACAGTCTTTATATAAAAATGCTTAGGTCTTAATATGACTTTGAGAAAAGCGGCGGCTTCCACAAAACCGGGCTTCAAAATGGAGCGGGTGGCGTTGTACCAGCAGGTTTCCCGGCATCTGGAACAACAGATCGCCGCGATGAACCCGGGGGAGAAGCTTCCGTCCGAGGTGGAACTGGCCCGCCAGTTCGGCGTCTCGACGATCACGGTGCGGCACGCGCTCGGCGGGTTGTTGCAAAAAGGTCTGGTGGAACGTCGGCAGGGGAGTGGTACCTACGTTTCCGGCGAGCGGCTCCGTACCCGGCATGTGGCCGTCTTGCTTGATCTGGATGTCTCCATCAAGGGGCTTTCCCGTTTCTATCTCAAATTTCTTCAGGATGCCCGGCGCAGCCTTTCCTTGCTCGGCGTCGAAAACAGGGCTTATCTCGGCCATCGGCAGATCGGGTTCGAGCCGGTCGGGATCACGTGTGAGGAGTTGATGAAGGATGTCCGGCTGGGCCGGGTCGACGGGGTGATCGCGATCGCCGTCGGCGGCGACGACTCATGGAAAGCGGTGCTGGAGAAGCAGAAGATTCCCTTTCTTGAAACCTTTTTCGACGAAGCCCACAACCTGCGCCTCAAAAGTCACTTCATCACCACGGCGTTTGACTACCTGACGAGCCGGGGAAGAAAGCAGGTGGCGATCATCGGTTCGGAAAACCCGATCGACCAGAAGCGACCGCTCACGTTGCTGGCCGAAAAGTACGCGCCACAGTATGGGCTCAAGGCCAACCCGCGGTTCATCGACATGGGTGCCCACCCGTGGCACCAGGGGATGGGGTGGGAACGTTTCCGCGACATCTGGATTGCCCAGCCGACCAAGCCGGACGCCTTGATCATTGCCGATCACCACCTTTTCGACGACTGCCAGAAGGCGATCGAGGAATTCGGGATCAAGGTGCCCGACGAACTCGACATCGTCGTTTCCTCCAGCGACGCCATTGATCTCCATCCCCGGCTGCCGGTCCTGGTCTGGAAGCTGAAAGTGGCGGAGCTGGGGCTCCTCTGTGCCCGACGCATGAAGGAACTGCTGGAAGGCTCGCCCCTCTCCGGAATGACGGAACTTCCGGTGGAGGTTCAGATCGAAGGCCCCGGCTACACGATGGAGCTGCCGCTGGAGAACGCGACGGAGCCGGTCTTTTCCAGTCCCGGAACCCCGGGCTGAGCGGCATGGCTGCCGCCCACTCACCATGACGATCTGTTAACCCCCAAAAAACCCTCATGACTCTCATGAAAACCCCTCTGCGAATCCTTCTTGCCTTTTCGACACTGGTCCCCCTTCTTTCCGCCTCTTCCCAGGCTGCCGCCACGTGGGGCAGCGCATCGGCTGCCGACCTGAACTGGTCCACGCCGGGCAACTGGAGCGGCGAACTGCCCGAGGGTAGCGATGTTATCTTTGGAAACAACCGGAAAACGGATCAGGGCGTCGCCAGCAATGTGGTCGACCAGTCATTTGGGGTCCGTTCGCTGACTTACAATCTCACCGGCCTTGCAGCGGAAGCCAACTGGCACGTGACCGAAATCTCCGAAAATGTCACGCTGACGGTTTCGGGCCTGACCGGCGGCGATATTCTGGATGTCGGGACGACCTCATCAGGCTCTTCTTCGCCGACGTTTGCCGCCGTGCAGGGCGACGGACGGCTGCGAATCAACCAGGCCGATGCGAACATCCGCATCGGAAGCCGTCTCGCGGCAGGTGCGACGCTCGACCTTTCCGGGCTTGCGGAGTTTGAGGCGAGCGTTGCTGAAATCAGCATCGGATTCGCCCGAAACAGTTCCGCTTCGACCTATGTCGGCGCTCTTTGGCTGGCGGATGTGAATCATCTGAAAGCGGATCGTCTCTATATCGGGCAGACCGCCAATGGCAGCACGCAGGTGATCAACGGCACGCTTTATCTGGGCAGGGAAAACCGGTTTGACATCGACCATCTTTATCTGGGGAACACGGAGAAAAGCTCCGGCACGCTTCGTTTCGCCGCAGGGCTGGAGAATGCGGAGCTTTCCATTCAGGGAAAGGGGAGCGACGAAGTCACCCGGACCCGAGCCAACCTGACTGTCGGGCCGACGGCGGCGACCAGCACGGTATCGACAGAAAGTGTCGCTGATCTTACCGGCGGCAGGGTCGATGCCTACCTCGACCGGCTCAACATCGCCGTCGGCGGCCAGGGGGGGAGCAGCGGGCTCAAGAAAGGGGTGCTGAAGATGGACGAGGGGGTGATCGATGCGCTCACGGTCACCGTCGGCAACAGGGAATCGGGAGCCACGCAGCCATCCGTCGAGGCCCGGCTGGAGATGGCCGGAGGCGAGCTTCTGGCGCAGACGCTGGTCCTGGGGGAGAAGAAGATCAACGGCGTTCTTTCCGCTTCCATGGAACTGACCGGCGGGAGCCGGGTTGAAATCGGCAGCGGGGGGCTTTTTCTCGGCAAGGCGAGCGGCACGGAATCGGCCCGCGCCAACATTACCGCGACGCTTTCGATCGGTGTTGGAGCCGGGCTTTCGGTCGAAGCCGACATTGCCAGCGACGGCACGCGGGGCACCTCTGCATCGACCTTGACGCTGGAGGGAGGGGTGCTTGACCTTAATGGCCACGCCATCGTCGCGCTCGACGATGCCAACCCGATCACCTTCAACGCGCGAAGCGGTACGCTCAGGAACCTGGGGGAACTCAATAGTGGCGAGGATCTCCACAAAACCACGGCGGGCGTGTTGGTCCTGGAAGGGGAGCATCGCTATACCGGTGCGACCCGTGTTGATGAGGGGACCCTTCGCCTTAGCGGCAGCCTGACCCAAGCCAACATCACCGTCGCCGGCGGGGCGGCCTTCGAACTGGCGTCGGACGGAACCCTACAGTTTAACATCACGGAGACCTCGGGCGATCTCCTGACGCTGGAAGCCGGAGCCGGTGCGGTCTTTGAAGGGAACTTCCGGTTTAACCTTGCCGAAGGCGTCGGGGAAGGGGAGTGGACGCTTCTTTCCGGAACGGCCACGGTTGACCTTTCCAACCTGGAGAGCGTGGCGGTCTCCGGCGCGTTGAGCGGTACGCTGGCCCACCTTGGCGGGGAGCAATGGCGCGGCGTCCTCGGCGGAAACGTCGTGGAGTTCGATGGCCTGACGGGCCGGTTCGTAGTGGCCTCCATTCCCGAGCCTTCCACATGGCTTCTGCTCGGGTTGGGAGCGGGCCTGCTTTTTGTTCGCCAGCGGGGGAGGAGCGTTCAGGGGTGAAGTCTCAACGTGACATGCTTTTTCTTATGCATCGACACTTTCCTGCGAGGGGTAGCCAATGCGCCCGGATCTGGTTTCTTCACCGCTGCCTGTTACTGCTGTTGCCCATGACAGTTTTGGCTGCCGCAGTTGAAAAGTTGCCGGTGGATGAGGATGCGCTGGTCGATGAAGCGTTCTCCTTCAGTCCTCCGGAGGAGCGCCCTCTCGATGAGCGCTGGATCACCCCGCCCCGGAAGCCGTTTCCTTTTCCCGAGGCGAAGATCGAGAAGCGCAACGGGGTGCCGACGTTTGTCATCGACGGCGAGGCGATGCCGGGCTGGAGCCGTACGGCCGGGGCATCGATGTATCAGGGGGCGCCGGTGGAACGGCAGTTGCGGGAAGAGGGGATGCGGCTCTTCATGATCGATGTCCGCCTCACGGCCTCGAAGGACCGCGACCTGACGCTGGAAACAGCGCCTGAAGCGGCATTTGCCGAGTTTCAGGAGCGGGCCGACCAGATTCTCGCCGCCGTTCCCGATGCCTGCCTGATGATCCGCTTCTGGATGATGAATGTCGCCACTGATTTTGCCTCCAGCCATCCCGACGAACTGCTGGCGGGGGAGGATGGGCGTACTGACTGGGGCCGCAGCTACCATTCGCAGCATACGGTCCGCCCCAATATGCTCAATGCGTGGCGACGCTATTGCGCCGAGCACCTTTATCGTTTCATCCATCGGCTGGGAGCGTCGGAGTACGCGCCGCGCGTCGGCGGTTTCTATATCGGCGCGATGAATACCGGTGAGTGGTGGTTCTACAAGGGAAAGGGGGACCCCGGCTGGGACTACAGCCCGAGCCGGAAGGCGGCTTTCCAGCGGTGGGTGCGGCATAAGTACGGCGAAGCGCCGGGGGCGATCGCAGCGGCATGGGGTGTCCCTCCCGGGCCGGGCCTTCTGGAACTCCCCGGACTCAAGGAACGGCGGGCAACCCCGGTGCGGCCCGCAAGCCGACACGCCGACTACCTTCAGTCACTAAACCTGCCGGTAACCGGAGCGGCCCTCTATTTTGCCCGCGTCATCAAGGCGGCCACGGGCGGGCGTTCCCTGGCCGGGATGGAGATTCATCAGGGTTTCATGACCTTTCGAAACAACGGCACGGTCTATACGAGAGCGCTCCTGAAGAGCCCGGACATTGATTTCTTCGGCGGCCCCGCAGGCTATTCCCGAAGACGCCCCGGCAGTTCCCCTCTCTACCGTGCGGCGCTCAAAAGCCTCGAGCGCCATGGCAAGCTTTGGTGGAACGAAGGTGACCTGCGTACCCCGATGGCCCATGGAACGAGGAGTGGCGCGGCAGGGGAGCCTCCCGAAACCGTGGCGGAAATGCGGCAGGTGCTGCACCGTGAGTTTGCGCGGGGGGCGGTGCTTGGCTACCCGACTTACCTGATGGATTTCGGTTCAAGCTGGTTCTACGAACCGGCATTCATGGAAAGCATCGGCGAACTGCTGGAGGTCGACCGCTTTGTCCGCTCGCGCGGGGTGAAGCGAAAGGCGCAGGTCGCTCTGGTAACCGATCAGGAAAGCCAGCTTTATTCCAACTATTATGCCAACCCGACGCGACTGATGCTCAACCGGATGGACCAACTCGGCACGGCATGGGATTTTTTCGAGTTGAGCGACTTTCTGGAAGAGGGAGCCGCCGATCCGTACCGGCTGGTCGTCTTTCTGAACATCCAGGCGCTTTCGGATCGGGAGCGCGCGGCGATCGAACGGCTCAAGGCGGGCGGGCGGGTCGTGGTCTGGATGCACGACCCGGGCGTGGTCGATCTCTCGGCGCGGGGACGTGACCCCGGCGAACGGCTCGCTTCGCTGACCGGGCTCAAACTCCGTCTCGGGAGCGCTCCCGGGCCGGTCCGCCTGTTGCCGCAGGCGGTTGAGGAACTCGGGGTGAATGGCGATCCGGGGTCGCTGCTGGGAGAGCCGGGGCCGCTGGTCACAACGGAGCTTTACCGCCAGGTGTCGCTCTCCGATGTTGCCGAGGGGCTTCCGATCGGGAACGCGCCGTCGCGGATTGATTGTATTGATCCCGACGCGATCCCGCTCGGGGCCGAGGAGGGCACGGGGCGGATCTTTTTCGCGATGCGCCGGTTTCCGGAGTGGACTTCTGTCTATACGGCCTTCTGCGATATGAACCCGGTCATCCTTCGAGCTTTGGCCCGGGCGGCGGGTTGTCATCTCTATCTGGAGAGCGGCGATCCCTTCTTTGCTTCGGAGAACTTCGTGGCGATCCATGCCTCGACCGACGGAGTGAAGCGACTGACCCTGCCGGTGGCCTCGGGGGTTAGCGATGTTTTTTCCCGGTCCATGGTAGCAAAAAAGGCGCGGGAGCTTTCCCTCACGATGAAAAGAGGCGAGACGCGGATGCTCTATCTTGGAGAGGTGGAGGAAGCCCTGGGCGAACTGGACGCGATCCATCATCAACAACAGGCGGAGCGGACCGCCTTCAGGAAAGCACATCCCGCGCCGCCGATGCCAGCCGCCTACCGGCGGTACTTTCCGTCTTCTCCGGAAAAGGCGGGATGGTTGAGCGTCGAGAGTTTTTCCCCTCCCGCGCTGATGGTGGCGGGTCCCTTCGGGAGCGATGAAGAGACCGTCGGGAAACTCGACGCCGCCGCGCAGGGGCTCTGGGAAGTCCCGCACTGGTCGCCGCTGCCGGTGAAGGAAGACCGCCCCGCGTTTGGCCTGACTGCCGACCGGTTCCTTCAGGTGGTGCGGCCTCTAAAGGAGCGCTCCGCTGACGGCGGACCGGGAGCCTGGTATGCCGTCAAGCCCTCTGCGCCGTGGATGAATGACTACCGGCTCGGGATGGCGACGGGACAGAGCTACCTGGTGGCGTTCCATCTGGAGGCAAAGGAGGATACGCCGGTCCGGCTCTTCTTCGCGGCGGATGGAGAGGCCCGCCTCTGGATCGACGGGATACAAGTGGGACGCGATTCCGATGGGGCTTGCGAGCCGCTGGTGACGCTTTCCGGGAAACGGCGCCTGGTGGTTTTCCGCCTGCGCGGAAGGGAAAAGCCGACCGGCTTTACCGTCAAGATCGCCGCACCCGATCGCGGACGCCCCGGCGACGGCAAGGCATCTGCCGGAGATGGCCCCGGAGCGTTGAGCCTTCCCACGACAACGCTTTTCTCATGGCTGCCGCCCCGTTTGCTGGCGACGGACGACCATGCAAAAGATGAACAAGCTACCAAAAAATGAAGTGCTCTGATCCGAGGCCGCCCGGCACCTTTCCCTATCCCTTCGCGAGGCGACCGGCGCGGAAGGGAGAAGGATTCGGTATGGTACAGCTTCTGGCGGCGATGGCGATCGCCGTGGTCCTCGCTGCCCTGCTCTATCCCGCCCTGCGCCGTTCGTCAGAGAACGCCGCGACGGGAAAGTGCGCCGGTAATCTGCGGTCGATCTCGGTGGCTCTGGCGGCGCATGCGGCGGATCACGACGGGTACCTGCCGAAACTGGCAAATACCCCCGGACACAACTCGGGCTGGGCGCTGCAACTCGCCCCCTACCTCGGGATCGACCTCCGTGTGCGCAACCAGAAAACGGTCTTTTTCTGTCCGGCAGACAAGATCTTCATCCGGCTTCCCGCCCAGTTGCAGACCGCCTTGAAAAACAGCAACGGGGGCAGAAGTTCGTACAAGCCAAACATCCATCTCATCGATCTCCCTGCGGGGGAGCGAAGCGCCCTTGGCGGCATCTCCAGGGGAAGCGCACGGCTTTCACAGATCAGTGAGCCCGCCGCCACCCTGCTCGTCGCGGAAACCTGCCGGTATTCGAACTGGCTGGTTTCCCCGTCCGGCGTCACCTACAAGACGGGGTTGACCTTTTCCTATATCCGCCCGCCGGGAGAAGACGATGGCGGCAACCCGACCCGGGACGGTGGCTACCACCCGGGAGGAGCCAAGGGGGTCAGCAACTGGTTGTTTGCCGACGGCCACATCGAACGCCTGACATTTGAGCAGACCGTTCCCCCCGGAGCGCCGCTGAACCTCTGGGAACGGGAGAAACGATAGAAGGATGGATCACTCCGCAGACCGATGAAAACTGCTGCAATGTTGTCGCCCCTACCGTACCGGGAGGAAGGGAACGGGAGGGAGGTTTTGTCATGGCTGGCGGGCGAACGGCTTTCGGCCTTGCCGTTTTCGGTGTCGGGCGATGGGCGGCTCTCGGTCGCCTGTCAACTTGCGCCCGGGTTTTACCAGTTCTCCGTCATTGCCGACGGTCGCGCCTTCAACTGGAGCGAGCTTTATTTCAACCTTTATCGTTACGGCAATCAGGGCCAGCAGACCGGTCCCTGGGACTTCAACCTGCTCGACGCCAACAAGCCGCTGGTTCCCAGCTACTGGGTTTTCCTCAATGGCGAACGGCTCGGGCTCTGGAACTTTCAGCGGATCAGTCTGGAAGACCTGGAGGCGAAACGGTTTCGCGGGCGGATGGCCTTTCAGGTGCGCGACGGGGGACAGCAGCAACTGGAGTTGCTTCCCTACCGTTCATTTGAAGTAAAGTGGATGTCGGCCCGCCTGGAGAGCGATCCGGAGGCGGGGCTGCCGCCGGAGCTGGGTGAAGGAGCGGTCGCCTTTCCTGACTGGGAAAAACTGCGTCGAGACCTCAAAACAACGCACGCCGCCTATATCGGGCCGCTGGAGCGTGCCTTCGCGTGGGCCTGCGGCAGGGCGGAGCACGGGGTGGAGGATCTCGTCCTCCTGGCGGCGGCGTGGCATCTGGACCGGCGGCCACGAGCCCGCGAGGCGGCGTTGGCTGTCATGGAGCGGTTGGTCGCCGCCCCGCATTGGGGAAACCCGAGGGAGGATGGCTACGGGCATAATGGCGACCTTGGCGCGTCGCTGGCCTTTTTTTCGCTAGCCTGGGCGTTTCGCGTTCTGGAAGCGTGCCTGCCCGGGGAGAGTCGGCAGGCGTTTCTCGACAAGTTGCGCCTGCAGGGAGACCGGTTTGTCACCCAGGCGTTGTTAAGTCGCGACTACTGGGGCGGTTCGCTATTGCAGGACCATGGCTGGCGCTCCATGTTCCGGTTTGGGGCCGCCACCCTCTATCTGCGCGACCGGCTGCCGGAAGCGCGACAGTGGGAGATCCATATCCTCCCACGCATTTTTCGGGCGCTGGAGGCGATGCCGCGCGACGGAGCGATCCCGCCCAGCTCCTACGGCGCACTGAATTCCTATTTGCACGACTTTGTCTCCTTCAGGGATGCGCTCGTGGCCGTCGGAGGCGAAGACTGCCTGAAACGGCTTCCGTTCCGTCCGGTCCTTGACTATATCATGGTGATGGCGGAGGGCGGACAGGGCGTTTTCGTTGACGGAGGCATCCAGGAAGCTCATCTCGTCGGCGGGGTGGCATTTGTCAATCACATCGCCTCGGTCTTCAGGGACGGGCGTGCCGCCGCGTTGAGCCGGAGACTTCTTGAACAGAAACCGCCGGAGTTTGTGCTCTCCTCCATGGAAGCCATCTATCATACCGGGAGTCTGCTGGGCTTCCTTTCCTTTGATCCCTCGGTTCTCCCGGTGGAGGAGCGCGTTGATCGGCCGCCTCTCACCTTTTTTGAGGACAGCGGACTGGTGCATTACCGCGACGATGCGCTTGGCTGGGCGTTTGCGGTCCGTTGTGGCCCCTCGTGTGGCTACCATGCCTACCGACGGGCGCGCGGTCCATGTGACCGGATCGACGGCGTTCCGGGAGCGGGGCATTTTACGATTCACGTGGCAACACAGCAACGTCTGGTAACGCCCGAGTTTGGCTACCGCATGCGTTCGCTGCAACGTTCCTGCCTTTTGATCGACGGGCGGGGCCAGTATGGCGATATTGGCTATCCGATGTCGATCCCTTCCCGCCTGCACCGGGGCGAGGAGATCGAGAGCGTTCGCTGGAAGGAACAGGACGGCACCGGGCGGGCTTGCCTGCAACTCGGCCCGGCTTATCCTGCCGAAGCCGGGGTCATCAGCTATACCCGGGAGTTCCATTTCCGGCAGGGTAGGGAGATCGTCTGCCGCGATCAACTCCTGCTGGAGCGTCCCCGCCGTCTTTCATGGCTGTTTCAGGGAGGGCCGCTTCCCGAGGTAAGGCTCCACGGGTTGCAGGGCCGCTTCGGAGAGAACCCGGTCCTGCGCGTCGATCCCAACCCGGTTGGGTTCGGGTTGGAGGCTTCGATCCATGACACCGAAGTGGTGTGGACCTATTCGAGTGCCGCAGATGGCGTGGCGACGCAGCATATTCGTTATGATGCCGTCGGATCGCTCCACATCGCGGCGATTGACTTCGTCATCACGCTCGGAGACTAACTGAACAGGAACGGAACCTTGCCGACCGACGCTTTGAAATAGGTCGCGAGCCCGATGACATCCGCGCCGGTGTTGAAGATGGAATACCCTTCGGCGCGGAGAGATTCCAGCGAAGCGGGGATACCCGCAAGCATCGCAAACTTGCCATGTTGCCGTGCAGCAGCGCCGATGCGCTGGCGGGCTGCGATCACCTCCGGGTGTTCCTGCTCGCCCGGGTGGCCGATCAGGTGGGCAAAGTCGCCCGCGCCGAAGAGAAGGATGTCAAACCCGGGGACCGCGGCAATCGCCTCGACATGGGCCACCGCCTCGGGCGATTCAATCTGGAAGATCACAAATTGTTCCTGGTTGGCGTGACGCAGGTAGTCATGGAGCGGCAACTGGCAGAAAGCCCCGTCGATGCCGCCGCCGTCCAGCGGCCTTGAGCCAAGCGGCTGAAAGCGGAGCCGCGAGACGAGTTTCCGCGCTTCCCCGGCATGGGTGACGTGGGGAACCATGATGCCGCTCGCGCCGGCTTCAAACGGTTTGATGAGATCGCTATACGACCCCTTTTCCACGCGCACAATGGTGTCGATGCCGTAAATCCTTGCCGCGCGGATCTGGTTTTCGAGGTTCAGCCAGTCGTTGGGAACGTGTTCATTGCAGAGCCAGATGGCATCGGGCCGGGCCAGCGCGGCAATTTCCACCACACGGGGGTCGGCAAAGTTGAGCTTGAGCGTGGCGGCGGGCCTTCCCGAGCGCGCGGCAGCCAGAAGGCGGCTTTTGCGCAGGGGGAGGTCGTTGTCCGGCAACGCAACCGTGGGGTCATAGATCGGAGTGGCAGTCGTGGTCATGAAACTTTCTTTAACCTCAGCGGCCAGGCGAGGAGCCCGAGGGCGGGCAGGAGCAGCCATGCGGCGCCCGGCTCCGGAATGGTTTGGGTGAGTGTAAAGGAGGTAAAGACCATCGACGTGGCGACGGTGGCATCCGCCCGGTCGGTCCGGAAGGCAACCGTGTCGAATGCAGTCAGCATCGACGCGCCCGTGTCGGTATAAATCTGAATGTCATTGCCGAACTGGTGGGTAAAGGTGATCTCGGAGACTCCGGTCCTTTCAAGGGTGAGGGAGCCTTGGTAGGTTTGCCCGTTGACTGCATTGAGCCCGCCTGTCGGGTTGCCGAGGATGGGGGCTCCCGTGAGATCCATCAAGGCCCCGCGGGTCGGATCGCGCCGGGCAAACTCGCTGCTGTTGGCGTTGGTCGAGGTGACGCGCCGGGTTTCGACGTAACCTTGGTAACCGGTAAAGCCGCTGCTGACGCCGGTAATGTCGGCGGAAAGGAGCGAGCCGGTGTCATGATGGAAGAGACCGAGACGCAGCCCGCGCGAACCGTTATCGAAGTTGGAAAGCGTCACTGTGTAGGTCAGCGTGATCGACTGGCCGACATTGGCCAACGAAACGTTGGCAAACTGGACCACCAGAATGCCCGCCTTGGAAACAAAGGTAAGGGAACCGGGATCGCTGGTCAGCGTGGCGGTTGTCGCCGGGGTGTTGTCCGTGCCGACGAGGAAGGTGTTGGCGTCGCCGCTTCCACCGGGGCGGACGAGGTCATCAAGCGTCAGGATCGTGGCTCCGCCAGCCTGCTCCGGTCGCAGGGCGCCGAGCAGGAAGGGGAGCAGGCAGGCGATTAATCTGATCAACGGCCATGGAGGGAGAAGGGTCGGTTTCATAAGGCAACAGACAAGAAAGGGCGGGCTTTCCATCCATTGGAACACCGCGTCCCCTTTTCAGGCAATGTTCTTAGCCTTGTCTGTTGACCGGACAGGATGCCTGGCTGCGAAGGCTTTCGCCGCGGACCACTTTTGGCATGATCCACGAATACTCCGGCGGCTGCGAAAACCCCTCCAGCCGTCGTTCGCTGAGGCGGAGCAGTTTACGGGCAAAAAGCCGGGGACTGCTGTGGTAATGCGTCAATGGCGGAAAGATGTACGGCAGCGAGGTGTCGCTTTGCAGCGAGATCACCCCAAGATCGTCAGGCACTTTTCTCTTCCAGCGATTAAGGACGCTGAAGACGGCTGGGATCACATAGGCCTGACAGATCATCACGCCGATGGGGCGGGTCTGCGTCTTGAGCAGCGCACCCAGCCGGGCTCCGAGCGTATCGCCGTCGCTGGAGTACTCAATGGTGTGAACGGCGACACGGCGCTGCCGATGGGCCACGGCTTCGTGCACCCCCTGAATCGCCGCATAGTCCCCCGCGAAATGGGCATTGGAGGCGACGATGGCGAGGACTTCGTAACCAGCCGCCAGAAAGAGGCCCGCTGCATGTCGCGCCGCCGCCCGGCTGTGAACATCAACAAAGGGGAGATAGATCCCCGGGTGGGGAGTGCCAGCCAGAACGGCGGGGGTTTGCGAGGCGGCGAACCATTTCTGCATCGCTGCGGAGGCGACCTGCAATACCCAGAGATCGGCCGGGCGGTCTTCGACATAGTGTTGCAAAAGCTTCGGGGAGTTGCGAACCTGCACCGAAGAGAGGTGTTCGATGACCAGGGGAAACCCCCTTAGAAGAAGGCCGTTGCGATACTCGTTGATCCACTGCGACATGAAGAAGCCGAAATCGCCGACGCCCATTGGTGTCAGGATGCGGATCGCCCCCTTGGTCTTCGGCTTTCTTGGAGGGGCGGCTCCGGTGATTTCCGTACGAAACCCTTTGCGAATCCGGATCAGGTTTTCCGCCTGGAGGATGCTCAAGGCATTGCGAACGGTGTAACGGCTAATCTGAAACTGGCGGGCAAGGTCGTTTTCCCCGGGGAGGTAACGGACCCACGTGCCTGCAACGATCTTTTCGCGCAGGTGGGTGGCAGCGAGGTGGCCAAGCCGCTCGCGGGTAATGCTTCGGTCGGGTGGGGTTGATGAAGGGAAGGGGGAGGCTTTCATGTCATCAAAGGAGGGCATTCCTGTTTGACGAACGGACAGGACAAATCACCTTTCTTTGGGCGGTGAGGATGGGGTAATCTTCTGCCGATTGCAACCAAAACAGCGTTCGTTCGCAACGGCGGACGAGCCGTTCCATCAACGCTCAAAGGCTCCCCACCCTCCATGTCTTATCAGGTTCACCGCTCCCTTCTTTGTTGTCTGTTTGGCTTCCTTCTTGCCTGCGGCGTAGCCCGGGGCGAAGCCAAAACCCGAAAGCCGCTAGTCTTTGAAGAGGGAGACTCGAAAGTGGTGATCGACGGGGGCGGTTCGGGTCAGATGCTTTTCTGGAAGGTTGACGGCAAGGTTCTCGTCGATGGCCCGCCGCGCCCGGCCATCGTCCTCGAAACCGGGGAAGGAGGCCGCCAGGCGGTCCTTGCCGTTTCCGAGGCGGCGCTTCATCGCGAGGTTGATGCCGCCGAAGCAAAGGAAGGATTCCCCACACAGGCGACGCTCCGCGGCCGGCTTGAGGAAGAGGGGCGTTCCATGGGAGAGGTGGAGCTGGTCTATCGCCTTTCGGCGGATCTCCGCCGGGTGGAACTTGCGATCCGGTTTGTTGATCTTTCGGCCCGGTCTGGCGCGATCAAGCGCCTCGCCTGGCAGCAGCCGCTGGCGCTTTCCCCGAGAAAGAAGACCTTCTTTCAGGGCGACCGGGGGCTGGAATGGGAGAGCCGCTACTTCTATCAGTTCCATCTCAATACCGGCGGCAAGCTCCTGAAACATCCCGACCGGAATGAATGGCGTTACTTTGCCCTCGATCAGCTAAGTCCCGGTGCCTTTCGTCTCTGGAAGGCGGAGAGCGGGCAGACTTCCCCGTTGATCATGCAGGAAGGGAGAACTGCCGCCCCTTTTGTCCAGGTCTTTGACCAGACCGGCGGGGTGACGCTCGACTACCGTCAACTCCGCGAACTGGCTCCAAAAAGCCTCCGGGTGGATGCCGACGGCGCAGGCTCGCTGATCGTGGAATTCTGGCCGGGGCACGGTCCCGCGCTCGATCCCCGCTCCCCTGAGGCCCGGTCAAAGATCAGCGGCGTGACCCATACGCTCCAACTCACCGCGTTTACCAGCGACAAAGCGCGGCTTGAAGCCCGGAAAGAGCGCGCCCTCCCGGCCAGCGCACGTGCCAAGCCCGACCCCGAAGAGGTGATGAAGGAAGCGCCCTGGATCAGGGAAACGCCGTTGGGAAGCCGGGAGCCGCTCTATGCCACCGGTGGCTATCCTTTTGGCAGGGGGGAGCTTCCCGCCGGACAGGAGGTGGGCGTCCGTCTCGCCGGTGAACCGGTGCCCGCCCAGACCCGGCCCCTCGCCTACTGGCCGGATGGTAGCATCAAATGGCTCCAGATGACTTTCCCGTACGACCCCGCACTCGCAAAGGCTGACATCAAGCCGCCCTATCTCAGCCTGCGGGATGGCAGGTTCATCCCGATGGAGGTCGCGGTGGGGACAGGCAATGCCTCCCTTCCCAAACGGAAGATTGAAGTCAGTCAACAGGATGATACGTGGCAGATCGGGACCGGTCGGCTCACGGTGACGCTCGGAACCGGTGAACAATGGTTGCGCAGCCTCATCGTCGACGGCGAGGAACAGCTCGACACCGGAAGCCGGGCACACCTTGCCTATGCGAAATATGCCGTCGGGTTTTCGGAGGCGCTCCCGTTTGAATCGCCCAAAGGCGGGACGGATGACCTCGCCGGTTTGAAGGTCGAAGAAGTCACCGTGCTGGAGGAAGGCCCGTTGCGCGCCGTGGTCAGGCTTTCAGGGAAGATCTCCAACCGCGAGGAGACCGACGTCACGCTCTGGCTGGAGCTTCTGGCGGGAAGAGGGGACCTCCGGATCACGCAGGCGACGGAGTTTCACTTTACCGATCCGCGCCGGACGATGTTGACAGGGCTGGGCTTTGAGATTCCGCTCAAGCTGAAGCCGGAGGCATTCCGCGTGGGCGGGTTTGAACCGGCGGCGGAGAGTGACCGTAACGCCACGATCGGGCTTCTGGCGCTTACCCCGGGTCTGGTCCGGGCCGATGCCGCCGCGCCCGATTCCAGGAACGGCGAAGGCTGGCTGGCGGTGCAGGGAAACAAGCTGCAAGCCTTTGGCGTGATGCGCGATTTCCGCCAGATGGCTCCTTCCGGACTGGCCTTCTCGCAAGCTTCCGGAACCTTGAAGTTTGAGCTTTGGCCGCAGAAGGCTTCGCCGATGGATGTCCGCCGTTACTCAGACCACCCGCACGGCGGCCAGGGGGAAGCGGTCGGCCTGGACCCAACGCCGGATTATGCCAACGACCGCTACTATCCTCTGGCGCCCTTTGACGGCATCTCCCGGACGCGCGAAGTTCTCCTGAGTTTTCAACCCATGGAGAACGGGGAGGCCCCGGCCACCCTTGCCGCAGATTTCCAGAGCCCCCCGCTTCTTTACGCGGGAAACGATCGCTATACTTCCACCGAAGTGGCGTTGCCGGGTCTGGACGCTGAACGCCAGCCCCGTGCCGCCGCAGCCCTGAAGCGGTACGCGCAGTTCTGGCTCTACCACCGCGAGCTGTATCAATGGTACGGGTTTTGGACGTATGGCGATTTCCGGCATTTTTTTGGCGGCGGCTATGGCTGGGTTCTCCCGCCTGAATTACTTAAAGAACAGCTCGCCCTCGGGGGAGAGCCCGCAGCCATCCCGCCTTCCAGGCGTGTTCCGGACTACGTTCCCGGCAACGACTGGGCCTTTGACAATGGCCGCTGGGGGTGGTCCAACACCGAAGGGCTGCCGGGAACCTATTTTCAGAACGAATACCTGCGGCGCGGCAACCGGGTGGTCTTCTTTATGGCGGAGGCGCTGGCGAGGATGGCGCGCGATGTCGTCACACGGCAGTCGGGCCGGTGGCTCGGTCTCGGCACCCGGCACGGGGTCCAGCACTGGAGCGACGGCAACCACGAAGAGCGGCAGACCGTTGTTTTGGAATATCGTCTCCATTACTTCCTGACAGGGGAGCCGAGATCGCTCGATGTTCTCAACAAGCTGTACGACCATCGCTACAGCAGGACGAGGGTACGGTACGACGCCGCCCATAGCGGAAGACTGCCCGGTCTTCTCTTCCACTGGGAGGTGACCAACTCGCCACAGGAAGCGGAGCAGCTTGCAAGCTATATCGGAGTTCTCGCCAGCCCGCAGGAGGGGATCTACGAAGAGCCCGCCGTCTCCTTCCCCGGCGGGAAGCTGTCCGGTGAACGCAGCTCGCTCAACAAAGGCTCGATGTTTTTTAACTCGTTTGGTGCGATGCACGCTCTTCTGGAGTACGAAAGGATCACCCGCGACCCGCAGTTGGCCGCCGCGCTGATCTCCAGCGCCAAAGCCTATGTCGCCGACGGACGCTATACCGGCCGGAAGTTCCCGCTGGTGCTCGGGGGCGTGCTCGGTTACGCCGCCCGGTATGCTCCCGACAAGGCGCTCTACCAGAACTTTCTTCGGGATGCTGTTCTGGAACGTCGCGGCTGGCAGTACATCTATCAACCGGTGACGCAGAACGTGGCGCACTGGAGCGGGCCGACGGCTCATCTCGTATCATCCATCGCGGGCAGTTGGTTCTGGATGAACATGAGCGCCTACCTGGTGGGAGGCTTTGAAGGCACGGAATGGTGGACGCCCGAAGTCGAATCCGCATGGAACGAGCTGGAAACCAACGGCGCGGAACCCTCCAGTGTCAAGGCAAGCTGGCAAGGCGAATACGACGGCGACCCTGCGCTGGAAGCCTACCTTGCCCCCGGCCAACCGTGGCGAAAGAAACATCCGAGGAAATGATGCACTCTACACCCGATCCGTCACCAAAGCCTGAAGTCAGCATCACCCGCAAGCCGGTGTCGATCCCCGGAGCGGAGGCGGTCGGCCCGGGCCGATGCGCCGCATTTCAGGCCCAGACCAGCTATACTTCGTTGCAGGGCAACGGGTTGATTCAGGATTACAACCAATGGATCGGAAGCGATGTCGCCGGGGCTCACTTTATGCGCACCAGCGGGGACAATGGTCGTTCCTGGTCAATACCGACCAAGGAGTTTGACCCGCAACCCGACGAGCGGGGTGGATTTCAACGCAGGGGAGAGAGCACATTCTTCCTTAGTCTCAAGACGGGTCTCCTCTACCGGTTCTTTAATCTTCACTATTACGCCAGGGCTCACTTCACCAGCGACATCTGGTGGAACAACCGGATCATGATGCAGTGTTCGCGCGATGCAGGAAAGAACTTCGGGAGGGCGGAAGCATTGACGACCTGCGACGCCGGTCCGGGTGAATGGGCGCGGGGCATCGCCATTGGAAAAAGTGCGCTCGCCATTTCGTTTTCCCGGCCATTCTCCCGTTCCGACGGTGCGATCATCGTGCCTGTCCAACAGGTTCCGCCATTAAGAAGCGAGCAGGACCCTGTCCTCCGCTGGCGCGCCGCCTGCCTGGTCGGCATCGAACAGGAGGGAGGGATCGAATGGCGGCTTTCGCAGGCGGTCGCGCTGGAGCCGGAGAAGAGTGTGCGGGGGATTTTCGAACCGGCGATCGTCGAGTTAAAGGGAGGCAGGCTGCTGATGGTTGCCCGCGGCAGCAACACCAGAGCGCCGGAGATGAAAGGGTACAAATGGAGAAGCCATAGCGACGATGGAGGCTTCCACTGGTCCCCGGCTGTTCCGTTGGCACTTTCCGACGGCACGCCGCTTTATTCTCCTTCCTCGGGTTCGGCGTTGTTGCGCCAGTCCGGAGGGAAGGTGTACTGGGTGGGGAATCTGTGCGATGAAAACCCGGATGGCAACCGCCCCCGCTTTCCGCTGTGGATCGCGGAACTCGATGAAGTGACTTTGACCTTGAGGAAGGAATCGCTAATGATGATCGATCACCGCACCATGTCGGACTCCCCCTGGCTCCAGCTATCCAACTTCAGAGTCTATGAAGACCGCGAAACGGCGGAGATCGTTGTTCATCTCGCCCGCGTCGAAGAGCAGGCCAAAGGGGACTTTTCCGTCCCGCTGACGGAATATCGCATCGCCCTTTGCTCGCCATGAACACGCATCGGTTTTCCCGTTTCAACCGGCCCGGCTTTTCGCTGGTGGAACTCCTGTTGGTGATGGTCGGGGTCGCGGTCCTGCTCTTTCTCGCGGTGGCGGTCCTTGGCAGGATGCGGACCGCAGGCAATGACGCCAGGTGTCTGCACAACCTTCGCCAGATCGGGGTGGCCACTGCGGGCTATTTTTCCGATCATAACGGCGGTTTGCCCATTGCCATTGAGAAAGGCCCGAAAGGGTCTGCCTGGGACGGGCCGGGCTTCGGCGCATGGTACTGGAATCTCGCACCCTACTTGGGCGTCCCGCGGTGGACGACGGTGACGAAGTACCTGGGCGAGCAGGGAAAGCACATCTGGGAGCCGATTGTTTTCACCTGTCCCAGCCATGGAAAGGATGAACCGGGCCCGATTACCTACCCTTCGGTGCGCCCGGTCAGTTACGCCCCCTCCACGCGCAAGGCTCCGCCGGAGTCGGAAGGCCGCCCATGGGGCGACGTTCTGCTTCAGCGTTACAATATCAGGGATGTCGTCCACCCGGGCCGGACCATCTGGATCTCCGACTCGACGCACCCGGCGGTCCTCAATATCTCGGGTGCCCGGTGGGCGCGGGATGCCGATGAGTCGACCGCCTGGCCGAGGATTTCCTTTAACCGGCACCACGGGGCGGGGAACGCGCTTTTCTTTGACGGGCACGTCGAGAGCGTCCGCTACGAGTCGATCATCTCGGGCGACCTCGGTAAAAACCTGGCCCGCCTGTTCGATCCCGTCGAGCCGTAATCCATCACGGCATTTCTAGGCTTGGAAAAGTTTGGAAAGCATCTTTTCTTAAAGGAAAAGCATGACTATCTCTCCACACTCAAAAGCGGCGGACGGAACAGGGCACGACAGCGGGCGGGAAGGCGTCGGAATCTTCGGCCTCGGCATCATCGGGACCGAGGTGGCGCGGCATCTCCGCGAAGCGGGCTGGCGGGTCAGCGTCTGGAATCGCACCCCGAAACCGGAGGAAGCAGGCTGGAAAGCGACCCCCGCCGAAGTCGCCCGGGAGGCGCGCATCCTCCAGTTGTTCGTGGCCGATCCGCAGGCGGTGGACGATGTGCTTGACGCCATCGGCGACGCGCTGACCCCCGAACACCTGGTCATTTGCAGCGCCACGATCGGCCACGAAGCGACGTTGCGCGTGGCGCAGCGGGTCGCGGACGCCGGTGCGCGTTTCCTCGACGCACCGTTTACCGGCAGCAAGGAGGCTTCCGCTGCCGCCAAGCTGCTCTACTACCTCGGCGGCGAACCAGCGGTGATCGAAGAGGCGATGCCGGTCCTGCGGGTCAGCGGCGGCAAGGGGATCGTCCCGATCGGCGACATCGGGCAGGCGGCGATCGTCAAGGTAGCGACCAACGTGATCTCCGCCGTGACCGTGGAAGTCCTCGCGGAGATGTTTGCCCTTGCGGAAACCGCCGGTGTCTCGCCGGAGCAGTTGGTCAAGGCGATCGAACCGCACGGCATCCGCTCCGGGTTGATCGACATGAAGCTGCCGAAGATGCTCGCGCACGATTACGAAACGCACTTCGCGCTCAAACACATGCTCAAGGATGTTCGCTTCGGCACCGATCTCGCCGCAAAACATGAACTGGAACTCCCCGCCACCGAAGCCGCCGTCCGCGCGATGGAGGAGGGGGTCGAAAAGGGGTGGGCCGATGCGGACTTCGCCATCGTGAGGGATCTTTACCGATGAATACGCCCGAACTGAGAAAACGGCTGGAGGAAGGGGGCGCGGCGCTTTTTGACCTCGGCAACCGCCTGAAGTTTCGCCTGACCGGGAGCGACCGGGTCCGTTACCTCAACGGGCAGGTGAGCCAGAACGTCCAGCGGATCGCCTCATCGCGGGACGGGGCGGCCCATCCCGGGTGTGTCATGAACGCCAAGGGAAAGATGAACGCGCTGGTTTGGATCAGCGCCGATGCCGATGCGCTTTATCTTGATGCCGAAGCATCCACGGAGGAGTACCACGAAGAACTGGCGATGCGCCTGGAGCGTTACATCATCTCCGACGACGCGGAACTGACCGACTGCACCGGCGAACTCGGCCTCTGGCATCTGTTTTGGGGTCAAACGGGACGGCCGGAGTGGCTGGCGGCATGGCTGGAGACCCTCCCGCCGGAAATCCGCCTCCTGAAGGCAACCCGCTATGGGCGCGAAGGGCTCGACCTTTGCGGACCCCGCGCGCTGGTCGAGGGATTGAACCCGGCTCCGGAAATGGTCCGCGTCAGCGAAGCGACAGAGGAGGTTTTCCGGATCGAACAGGGGGTGCCGCGCTGGGGTGCGGAACTGACCGAAGCGACCCTGCCCGACGAAGCGGGGCTCGCCGAGAGCGCGATCGACTACCACAAGGGGTGTTACATCGGGCAGGAGGTGATCTCGCGGATCAAGAGCGTCGGACGGGTCAACCGGCACCTCGTCGGGTTTGTTTCCGACCGGCAACTGGAGCCCGGGGCGAAGCTCCACCTTTCGCCGGAGAGCGTCGCCGCAGGGGAGCGCGAGGTGGCGACGATCACCAGCAGCGCGTGGAGTTTTACCTTGGACAAGGGGGTGGCGCTCGGTTATTTGAGGAGGGGAACGGAGCGTTCGCATCTTTTTCATGGACCGGAGAGGGTGGAGGTCCGTACGCTCCCGTTCGTCTGACTTTTTTGAACCGACCGCTTTCGTTTTTTTGAAACTTTTTCCCATGATGAAGCTCCCATTTTTCGTTTTGCTCGCGAGTCTGCTTGCCGTCGCCGGTGCGTGGGCGGACGAAGTCGCCGTGCTCGACCTCCGCGTCGGCAAGGAGAAGGCTTACGAGCGGGTGGTGATCGAGTTTTACGAACAGGCCGCCCCCCGCACGGTGGCCAACTTCAAGGAACTGGTCCGCTCCCGTTTCTATAACGGGACCGCGTTTCACCGCGCCTTCCCCGGGACGATGCTCCAGGGGGGCGACCCGTTGAGCCGCAAGAAGGACCGTACCGACGTCGGCACGGGCGGTCCCGGCTATACGCTTCCGCTGGAGGTCAGCCGTTACAAGCACGTTCCCGGGGCGGTCGCCATGGCGCGCCTTCCGGACAAGGTCAACCCGGCCCGCGTCTCCAACGGCAGCCAGTTTTACTTTGTCCTCGCGCCGATGCCGAACCTCGACGGGCAGTACACCGTTTTCGGCAATGTGATCGCCGGGCGTGAAGCGCTCGAGGCGATCAGCCGCAAGGCGACCGACACGAACGACTACCCGGTCGACCGGGTGGAGATCGTCAAGGCCCACATCGTCCCGCGCGGGGCGGAAAACAGCGTCAGGCCGCCGCGCCGGGGGCTCTTCGGCTGGTTCAAATAAGGCCGGAAAGCCGACTCATCCCGCCGGGGTGTCGATTAATTCCGGCACGAACAGGTGTTGCTTCGGCTTGAGCGCTTCCCCGTTGAGGGCGGCGGCAATCAGTTCGGAGACTTTTTCGTAAAGCCCCGTTTTTGAGTAGCGGGGCACCTTTTCCGGCAGAAGCTGGAAGATCGGGTCGTCATAGAGCGAGGTGATGAGGACCTCCCGCTGGAGCGCAAGCCTGCGACCCAGGGCGCTGCACACCAGCGAAACGGCAATGTGCGGGCTCACCGCAATGAACCCCGCCGGGCGGTTGGCGGCCATACGGAGCGGTTCCAGCAGCCGGTCGATCTCCTCCGCCTTCCGGATGACATGCGTCTGCGTGGAGACGCCCGCAACCCCTTTGAGCGCACGGTCGAGCCCCTCCTGCGCCGCGAGATCGCCCGCCCGCCGCCGGTCGACCAGCAGAAGATGAAGCTGGCGACACCCGGCGCGTACCATCCGGGTCGCCGCATGCCAGCAGACGGCGTTGAGATCAATATCGGCGGCGCAGATTTTCACCCCCGGAAAGCGATGCCCGAGGATGATCGCCGGAACCTTTCGCTGTTCGAAAAAGCGCTGGATCTCGGGGGAAGTCCCGAGCAGCACCCAGACGCCGTTCGGGTTCTCCTCCAGCGCTTTTTCGAGCAGGCCGACCGTCAGCGCCGGATTGCGGAGGCGGCGGTCGTGGATCTCCACCAGCCGGAAACGCGGTTCCGGGGAGGTATGGAGGATCGTCCGGAAAAGCTGGAGCGGCCCCGACATGGCGGCGACCCGGTGCGACGGCAGCGAACCGGGCGAGAGCAGCACCAGCATCCGCGACGAGGCGTCCGGCAGCGTCCGCTTCCGGGGGACGATGAGCGTCTGCGAACGGGCCTGGCGCACGATCCACCCGGTCTGTTCCAGCCGTGCCAGCGCCGTCCTCAACGTGGCCCGGCCGATCCGCAGCTCCGCCGCCAACTGCCGTTCGGAAGGGAGGTGTCCGCTCCAGCGCTGTTTCACGATCGCTTCCTTCAGCCATTCCTCGGTCAATGCCGGAAGGGTGCGTCGTTTTGGGGTGGGTGAAATCTCCATCTGGTTGAGAATAGAACCAGATCGCAGCCCCTCCGGCAAGCTTGTTTGCGGGGAGGGAAGCCTTAGTTTGATGAGTTCATGACACCCGCCTCGCTCCTCTGGTCCGCCACGCCGACACCGTTGACGGAAGATTTCCGGCTCGATCTTCCTTCCGTCGCCCGGATGGTCGAGTGGCATGTCGACCTCGGGGTGGACGGGGTGATGATCCTCGGCACCTGCGGGGAAGGGCCATGGATGCCCGATGCCCAGCGCGAGGCCTTGATCCGCGAAACCGTCGATCGCGCCGCCGGGCGTCTCGGCGTCGCGGTTCAGACCACTGACAACTCGCCCGCCCGCATCCTGGAGCAGATCGAGACGGCTGCCCGGCACGGGGCGACGCTGGCGACGGTCGCCCAGCCGTGGTTCCTGCTTTGCGCCACCCCCGCACGGCTGGAGGCGTTTTACCTTGAGATCTTTGATCGCAGCCCGTTGCCGATCGCCTTTTACGACCGGGGCCGTCACGCTTCGATCGCCGTACCGGAAGAGCTTCTTCCCACGCTCTATGCCCACCCCCGGGTTGTCATGGCAAAGGATAGTTCCTCGGACCCGGGCCGCCGCCAGGCCGCACTCGACGCCCGGGCCGCGCGGCGGAAAACGGGGCAGCCGCTTGCCCTGCTCAACGGTGACGAGTTCGCGTGCGTCGATTATTTCCGGGCCGGTTACGACGGGATGATGCTCGGCGGCGCGATCGTCAACGCCCGGTATGTCCGGGCCATGGCGGCCGCTCTCCGCGACGGAAGGGAAGAGGAGGCGCGCGCGATCGAAAGCGCGATGAGCGAACTGCTTTACACGGTCTACGGCGGCAGGGAGATCCGTTGCTGGCTTGCCGGGCTCAAGGAGACCCTGGTGCGGCTCGGCATCTTTACGACCCATCAGAACTACCTCGGCTACGCGCTCGACGAACCGTGCCGCGCCGCGCTCGACCAGTTGTTCGAAATCGGCAGGGAATGGCTCACGCCCGCCCCTGCGACCGCCCTCTCATGAACGACCCCGGCTCTCCCCTTCCTTATCGCGATACCAAGCCGCACGGAGCGGCTGATTTTTATTTCGCGATCAACGCCACCTTCCGCTTTATCGAGGGGAAGTTCGGCAGGGAGAGATGGATCGCTTACCTGCGGGACCTGGGGCGGCGTTATTTCGAGCCGGTCAACGCCCGATGGCGCGCAGGCGGGCTCGCGGAGGTGGCCGCTTACTGGCGGGCGTTTTTCGCGGCGGAACCGGGCGGCGAGGTCGAAGTGCGCGAGGAGGCGGGAGGGGTGAGAATCGACGTGCGGCGCTGCCCGGCCATCGCCCACCTGCGCCAGGCCGGGCGCGACATCGTCCCGTTTTTCTGCGAGCATTGCCACCATCTCGGCGTCGCCCGGGCTGCCGCGAGCGGCTTCGTCTTCCGGCTCGAAGGGGGCAACGGAAGTTGCGTTCACCGCTACGAACCGGCTGGAGCCGACCTGCCGCCGAGCGTGATCAGGGAGGTGCGCTGATGCTCGGTTGCTACGATTTTTGCGCTCATTACGAATGGACCTTCCAATGGTTGCACGAACAGGGAGGCCCCGCCCTGGTGCGGCAGTATTGGGCGGAGGCGATCTCCCGGGAAAGCCAGTTCCACGCCCGGGAATTGATCCGGGCCGACGGTTTTGAAGGGATGTCGAAGTATTGGGGGGCGACCCTGCTCGAAGAGTCGCCCGATGCCGGTTACCACATTACCTCCACGCCCCGTCTGTTCCGGATCGACATGCTCGATTGCCCCTCCAAAGGCTTCCTGATTCGCAACGGGCTGGAGCAGTACGGCGACTACTGCGACCATTGCATCGGCTGGATCGGCCCGATGATGAAGGAGGCCGGGTTCGTCATCGACCATGAACACAACCATGGCGGCCAATGCTGGTGGGAAATGCGCCGCAGCGACGACGCGACCCCCCCTTCGTCGCCCGGCGGGTTGAGCGCCCACGACGTCCGCAACCTCCCCGGCTGGCTGCCGGAAAACGGCAAGCTTGACCGCTACCGGCGCGCGGTCGACCCGGACGACAAGGCGGAGGAAGGCTGACGGCTTACCCCGCCGTATCTCCGGCTTTTTTACCGGAAACGGCCCAGAGATGGCGCTCAAACGCCTTGAGCGTTTCCGGGCTGACGTGGTGTTCGATTCCCTCGGCATCGACCTGCGCGACCGAAGCGGGCACGCCGAGCGCTTCCAGAAAGGCGAGCACGGTTTCGTGCCGCTGCCGCGACTCGGTCGCCAGTTTTTCCCCTTCGGCCGTCAGGAAAATGGAGCGGTACGGCTGCGTGGTGACCAGGCCATCGCGCTGAAGCCGCTGGATGGTGCGGATCACGGTAACATGCGTGACCCCCAGCGCCCGTGCGATGTCGGTCGCGCGCGCTTCGCCGGTTTTGGCGATCAGTTCTGCAATGACTTCGACGTAATCCTCGGCGCGCTCCCGTGAATGCGCCTTGCGGGTCAGGCGTTGGATCGTCGGGCCGTCCGCCGCCGCCGGTGTTTTTGGCTTCGGTCGAAAGGCAGGTTGGCGCGTGGAGGGCATGTACGGTTTCTGCCATAAAGAAAGGCGATTGACAAACTTCGGCTTTAAAATGTACCCATGGCTTTAAGAAGTAGCTTTGGCTACAAAACGACTCCGGCATCAACTCCAAATGAAGATCAGCAACCTTTCCAAAAACCTCCAACCAAGGAAATGCCTTCCGGCTTTCATGACGACCGCGCTTGCCGTGGCGCTATTCTCCTGCGCGCTTCGCGCCGCCGACCCGACCGTACAACCGGGCGACCCACCGTCCGGACCGGGCGGGTGGCGCGACTGGCGTTCCGGCCTGGAGCAGCGCGGCGTCCGGTTTTCGCTACAATCCATTTCCGAAGGATGGGCCAACCTCCGCGGAGGGGAGCGGCGCGGCGGCGCTTACACCGGACTGGCGGAGGGCGAACTGGAGCTGGATCTCGAAAAACTGACCGGCTGGAAGGGGGCGACCCTTCAGACCCGCTGGTTCGCTCCCTATGGCCGCGATCTCTCCGCCCGGCGCATCGGCAATCATTTTACCGTAAGCCACGCAGCGGCCCGCCCTTCGCTCTACCTGTACGAACTTTGGCTGGAGCAGAGATGGCTGGAGGGGGCGCTCTCCGTCCGGGCCGGCCAGTTGGCGGCGGATGAAGCCTTCGCCGTCAGCGAATACGGTTCGCTCTTCCTGAATGCCGCCTTTGGCTGGCCCCCCTTTCTTTCGGAGAACCTTCCCGGCGGCGGCCCCGCCTTCCCGCGCGGAACCCTCGGCGTCCGGATCGCGGTTCAACCCGGCGAGCGGGTGAGACTCCTCTCGGCGCTCTATCAGGGCGATCCGTTCGACGAAGAGATCAACCGGCACGGACTGCGCTGGAGACCGGGAGGCAGCACCGGCTATCTCTGGATGAACGAGGCACAGTTCCGGTGGAATTATGGGGAGAAAAGCGGGGGATTGCCCGGCGAGGCAAAGGGCGGGTTCTGGTATCACACCCCGGACGGGGAGAACGCCGGTTTCGCCCCGACCAGACGCCGCAAGGGAAACGCCGGGCTTTACGGGGTGGTCGATCAGATGCTCCTGCGCCTGGCGGATTCCCCGGAATCGTCGCCGCGCGGCGTGGCGTGGTTTGGGCGCTTCGGCATCCAGCCGCAGGAGCGCAACACGCTCGGTCTTTACTTTGACACCGGCCTGACCTTCCACGGCCTTTTCGCCGCCCGGGGAGAGGATGCCCTCGGGATCGGCTTTGCCTGCGGAAGGTGGACCCGCGGAGCGCGGCGGACGCTCGAAGCGGAAAGTGGGCACAACGCGGCGCGGGAGATGCTGGTGGAACTAACCTACCATTGCCAACTGACACCCCGGCTGGCGCTTCAGCCTGATGTGCAGTGGATCATCCACCCCGGGGCCACCCGGGAGTTTGGCAACGCGCTGGCCGTCGGCCTCCGTTCCACCTGGACCTTCTGAAGCGGCAAAAGAAGAACTTTTTCTGGCATGCAAAAGAGAAACATGCCAGATTGTTTTGTCGTTAAAGAATGCTATGTCACTTCCTGAAAATGAACCGACTCCCGCCACACCCCGGAAGACCGGGCGGGGGAGCGACTGGAACCCTCAGAACCGGTTTGCGAAGCTCCATTACGCCCCCGACCCCGGGGAGCCGCAGGGAGCGTTGCGGACGCAGTTTTTTGAAGACGATACCCGTTCGATCCTCTCCCGCAACCAGTCGCCCGATGTCGGCTTCGACGTGAGCCTCAACCCGTACCGGGGGTGTGAACATGGCTGTTCCTACTGTTTCGCGCGGCCGACGCACGAATACCTCGGCTGGTCGGCGGGGCTCGACTTCGAGTCGCGCATCATGGTCAAGAGCAAGGCCCCGGAGCTGTTGCGGGAGGCGCTTGCTTCCGAAAAATGGAAACCGCAGACGTTGACGATGAGCGGCGTGACCGATTGCTACCAGCCGGTCGAGCGGCGGCTGGAGATCACGCGCGCCTGCCTGGCGGTGCTGGCAGAGTTTCGCAACCCCGTGGCGATCATTACCAAAAACCACCTGGTCACCCGCGATATCGACCATCTTTCCGCCCTTGCCGCGCACGGTGCGGCGATGGTGAACGTCTCGGTGACGACGCTCGACCCCGCGCTGGCCAAGGTGCTCGAACCGCGCGCCTCACCTCCTTCGCGGCGGCTGGCGGCGATCCGCGAACTGACGGAGGCGGGGATTCCGGTACGGGCAATGGTTTCGCCGATGATCCCGGGGCTCAACGATCATGAACTCTCGGCGATCGTCGCCGCAGCAGCGGAGGCCGGAGCGGTGACGGCGCACTTCATGCCGGTACGCCTGCCGGGGGCTGTGGCACCGGTGTTCGACGCGTGGCTGGAGGAGCATTTCCCCGGCAAAAAGGGGATGATCCTCGATCGCATCCGCTCGCTCCGGGGCGGAAAGCTCAACGACCCGAACTTCGGCTCCCGGATGCGCGGCACCGGAGCTTATGCCGACACGCTCCGCTCCATGTTTTACGCCGCCCTGCGCAAACACCGGCTCGACGGACCGGTGCCCCCGCTTTCGAGCGCGGCATTTTCAGTGCCCGGCGGGCAGATGACGCTATTTTAGGGCCGATGCGGAGTGGACTTTTACACCACGCCTTGTTCCCGCCCGGGCAACGAACCCCGCGGCGGACGGAGGTCCGCCAGTGCGCGCCCGCACCCAAAATTGGAGGGTCGGCCTCAGCGCCGACCGTGGCATTGGACTCCGAACCGGATTGCCATCCCCCCCGGCGGAACGTACAAAGGAGAGAAGAACCCATGATGTTCAAAGATGCCATGCACGAGGAGTTCGGGGCCTTCCCACTGGCGTATATCTCCGCCGGCGGGCCTGAACTGGGCGAGATCCGCGCCGTCGCCACCGCTGTCGGCGACGGGGACGACACCGCTTTTTACGAGGCATGGGTGGCTGCCGGAAATCGGCTGCGGCAACAGGCCGAAGAAGCGGAACGCCGCCACCGGATCGCCAGCGCGCGCGAGCTTTTTCTACGCGCCAGCGGTTGTTACGGGGCCTCCTACCACCCGCTTTACGGCTTTCCGGTCGATCCCCGCCTGCGCGAAGCGTTCCGGCTTCAGATGGCGGCTTTTGACGCGGCGCTCAACCTTTTCGACCCTCCCGTCCGCCCGCTTCGCATTCCGTTCGGCCCGACGACGCTTCCCGCCTACTGGATTCCCGCCGCCGGTCATGAAATGGCGAAACGACCGCTTCTGATCCTGACCAACGGCTATGACGCCACGGTCACCGACCTTTACTTCGGCTCCTCCGTGGCAGCCAACCGTCGCGGCTACCATACCCTCCTTTTTGACGGACCGGGACAGGGGGAACTGCTCATCGAACAGGGAATTCCCCTTCGTCCTGATTGGGAGAGCGTCGTCCGCGCCGTGGTCAACTTCGCCCTCGATCTCCCCGGGGTGGATGGAGAACGGCTCGCCTTGAGCGGCTGGAGCCTGGGCGGTTATCTCGCCCTTCGGGCCGCTTCCGGCGAACCGCGCATCAAAGCCTGCATTGCCGACCCCGGCCTCGGGAGCATCGCGGACGGTTTGCGCGGTTTTCTTGCGAAGTTTGGCGTGCCGGAAGAGGAACTGGCCGATTTTTCAAGGATCGATGATGCCCTCCTTGATCAGGTGTCGGCTTTTATCGACTCCAGCCGTCAGCTTCGCTGGAAGATCGTCCAGCGCGGTTTCTGGGCCAATGGAGCCACCGATTTGCGCGACTACCTGCGTCTCATCCAGGACTTCACCCTGGAAGGTCGCGAGCACCTGCTGCAATGCCCCACGCTCCTGACGTATGCGGAGGACGACCCGCTCGCCGCCCGCGCCCCCGCGTTTTTCGAAACGCTCGAGTGCCCGAAAACCCTCCTCACCTTCCGGACCGGGGAAGGGGCGGGAGGCCACTGCGAAATGACCAACCGCACCCTGCTCAACCAGCGCGTCCTCGACTGGCTTGATGACCTCTGGCCCTGACCCTGCAGGGGAGCCGCACGGCATTGACTTCCGGCTGCCAATCCGTTATCCGAAACACGGATGGCCGCCTACCTACACGAACGGCTCACGCGTACGCTGCTCGAAGAGATGGCGAGCGGGATGTATTGCAACGGGCAGCATTTCCTTTCGATGCGGACGATCGGGCGTCTCTGGAAGGTCTCGGAACCGACGGTAACGGCCAGCCTGCGCTCGCTGGTTGGGAAGGGGTTGTTGCGGGCCGCTCCACGCCGGGGTTTCTTTTTGCGGGCCGGGTTTCAGCAGAAGGCGCAGATGTTGTTGCGCCGAAACCGGATCGCGCCGCTTGAGCCGCCGATCACCCTTCAGCAAAAGGTCCGGTTGCTCCAGAACATCAAGGGCGGGAAGGTGGCCGTGTTGCTGGAGACCGCCCAAGAACCGTCGTTGGAAGAACATCGGGAGATCCCCTCCCGGGTGACGCCCTCCGTGCGCCGGTGCGCCAACGCCTTTGAGGAAGAGAGCCGCAAGTACGGATTTGAAAGCCGCTGGTTTCTTTACGATGGCAGCGCGGCCACCCTGCAATGGATGCGTGAGCGCCTGGAAGCGGGCGGCTTTCAGGGGGCGGCGGTTTTCTGCCGTTCCAGCCACGAAATCGTCCGGCCGATGCTGGAGCCATTGATCAGCCAGCACCTGCCCGTGGTCATCATGTATGACGATTGTCGGGGGCTGCCGGTCAACTCGATCAACCTCAACAATGTCGGCATCGGCTACGATGCCATTCGCCATCTCTACAAGCTGGGACACCGCAAGATCACGGTGCTCTCAGAGTCGGTTCAGGGCAAGGTCTCCACCGCGCGTCTCAAGGGGTGTTTGCTGGCGCAGTCGGAAGGGGGCTGCCGCGATGCGAAGCTCGCCTTCTTCAAATGTTCGGAGAACCCGACCTCCGGCAAGCTTGTGCGGCACTTTGCCAATCCCGCGACGCGCCCGACCGCTGTTTTTACCTGCGAATCCCGTTCGCTTCGCAGGGTGTTCGGGCTGTGGCGTCGCCTCGGCCTTTCGGTTCCGGACGATCTTTCGGTGATCATGTGCAGCAGCCGGGCAACCCACCGCGAAGTGGAGATTCCCATCGACTCGATGAACCTGAAAGTCGGCCGCAAGGTCGGTCGGCTCGCCGCGCAGCACCTGCATAAAATCCAGGCCGGGGAGCCGTTGGAGAAAAGTGTGCTCATTGATATCGCCTACGTCAAACGGGGTTCGGTCCGGGCACTGGAGCGTGGGAAATAAGGTCGGTCCGGAGCACGGTTTTGCTGGTGACTGCCTATGGGCAGATCGTTTATTTTAAGTTGTAAATCGCTGATGATCAGCGGCTTCTGATTTTTGATGGGAAAGTGACTCTTCTATAAGGAAGGTTGTGCTTTTCGGGAATCGGGCTACAACGATTTCTGTTCGCAAAAGTGCAGAACCCCCGTTCATGACTGCCCCGATTTCTCCCCATCCCAGACGTACCGGCGGTTTCTCCCTGCCGGAAACGCTGGTGGTGTTCGCGGTGCTGGCGTTTCTGGCGGCGGTGAGCTTCGCCGTTTTTGGAAAGGCGCGGGTACAGTCGCGCGATGCGGTCTGCCTCACCCGTCTCAAAAGCCTCGTGATGGCGGGGATTCAGTATACCCAGGACCACAACGGAACCTTTCCCAACGTTAATTTTTTCAATGGCACCCAGGATGTGGACGACGACGGCAAACCGGTCAAGGGTATCCGCGACTATCTCGGGTACACGGGCCGCAACCCGGGGGTTGATACCGAGTTTACCTGTCCCACGCTCCAGGTAACGCACCGCACCTGGGGGTTTGCGATGAACCACAACTACGCGATCAATCGCTACCTTGCGGTGCCGACCTCCGCGTCGCAGTACACGCGGTATGCGGAAGTCCCCCGGCCTGTCTCTGCCGCTTGGTTCATGGAAAGTTTCTCCAGCAGCGAGACACCCGGCAAGGGGCACTACTTTGCCACGACGGTGAAGGTCGAGCACCGGCCCAGCCTGCACTATCCGCACGACGGGGCGCAGCAGGTCGGCTACCTCGACGGTCACGTGCAACGGGTTTCACGCGGAGAAATGGAAAGATATGACGCCAACAGCCCCTTCTGGGCGCGCAAGGTCAAATAAAGCTTATGAGTCGGAAAAAGAAAATCGTTGGGTGGTCCATGATGGTCTGGATGCTGTTGGGGGTGATGCTCTGTGGAGCGCAACCGCCTGCCCCGGCCTGGGAATGGAAGGCCGCCGACGCTTCCGACCAGCGGTTTGACGGCAAACGCTCACTGGAACTGCCCGAACTGGCCGGAGTTTATGACCCAGGCGACGGGTTCACCGTGGAAATCCGCTGCAAACCGGCAAAGACGGGCCGTCTGGAGGGGCTGGTGAGCGACTATGCCGGTTCCAGGGAAGGGGGATGGTATCTCTCCACCGGCGAACAGCCGCCGCACACCCGGCCGAGGGTCGTTCTGGTGGGAGACCAGCCGGAAAGCTACCGCGGCTTCAATGGTTCCGCGCCGCTCAAGCCGGGCGAGTGGCAGACGCTTACGCTGGTTTACAGCGGAACCCGTTGTGCGCTTTATCTGGACGGGAAGAAAATCGGCGAACAGGTCGGCGAACATCCGCCGCTGGCTCACGCCGCCGGGCAATTTGCCGTGGGGCGGCGGGCGCAGAGTTTTTTCCATGGAGAGATCGCGTCGGTGCGTCTCTGGGCCGAAGCGTTGCCCATGCCCGAAGAGGAGGAGACGGCAGCCACCGGTGCAGTGGCAAACTATCTCGCCAACAGCAGTTTTGAGACCGGGCAAGACGTGGAGGATCTTCTGCTCTGGCACCGGATGAGCGAAACCGACGCGGGCGCGTATGAAGTCAAGGGATGGGAGATCGACTCAGGCACCGCTTTTCACGGCAAGCGTTCTCTGAAAGGGGTGGATGCTTCGCCCCTGATCTTGATGGAAGAGGTCTGGGAAAAGATGTCGCGGTCCAAACCGTGGATCTTTTCCGTCTATCTGAAAGCGGACCGCGAAGGAGTGGCGTGCGAGTTGGGTGCGGGCATGTTCTGGCGGCTGGATGAAAAGTCCGTTTCCAAAACGGTACGGTTGACCACGGAATGGAAGCGGTACGAACTGGTGGCGGACCACCCGAAGCTTTACCGGCGCGGGACCACCATCCAGGGTCCGGTCGCCCTTCGGGTGACGCCGGAGCATGGGGCGACTGTCTGGGTCGATGCCGCACAGTGGTCGCCGCAGGCCGGGGAATATGTCGACCATCGACCCGGGGGGGCGACCGGAGAAGCGCCCCCGGTTCACTACCCGGCCACTGCCTCCATCAGCCGACCCGCCGGGAAGGGAAGCTGGAGCGGCTCCGTGCCGTTGCGGGTTCACCGTGCCGGTTCCGGCGGGGAGCGGCTGCGCCTGCCAGTGACGCTCGGCGTTCCTTTCAACCGGGGAAGCTGGGACGGAAAAGGAACGCTCAAGCTGGTCAATCCCGAAGGAAAGGCCATCGAGGTGCAGAGCGAAGTGCTGACCGAGTGGAAAGGCGACCGGGGCGTGCAGGTGCTCGGGCTTTTCTTTACCGATGAACTGGCACCGGGATGGCATGACTATACGCTCGAAGTCACCCCTGAGGCGGAAACGCCGGCGGAGGGAAGCAACGGGAAATGGAGGTTGGTTCAGCCGACCTCGCCGGGAGAACTCTGGAGCGCGATCACCGGTCCCGAAGGGCAACCTCTTTTCAAATCCGGTTCCCTGCGCGGGATCGGGGTCGACGGGACGGTCTACGATTCGCGGCTTGATCGCGAGGCGCAGTGGAAGCCGGAGCGCACCGGAGCGCTCTACCAGGTCTACCGGAGCAGCGGACGGCTGATGGACGAAAAGGGGCATGCGCTGCTGGCGTACGTGGCGCGGGTTCATTGTTGGCGGGATCTGCCGGGCGTCAAGCTGGAGGTGTCGCTGGTCAATACACGGGAGAGCGGCTCGGTCCCTCTTCGTACGCTTTACTGGCAGACGCACGCGGCCGATGGCAGCGCGGCGACAACGCTGCTGGCCGGTGAACAGGAAGCCCCGGCTAACGGGAAATGGGTGCGTTCGCTCTTCTATCAACCTTCGGGCAGGAAGTTTCTGACGCGGCAGAACACCCCCTCCGGAGAAACGGAAACGCCGGGCCGGGAGCCGCTTTTTCTCAAAGCCAAAACCGGGGAACGCACCGTGGTGTTGCAAGCGCCTGAGGCTTGGCAGCGGCACCCGTCCGAAGTGGCGTGGGAGGAAGGCGAATGGCGGGGCTATCTCTGGCCGGACGAGGGCGCGCGCGGCCTGCTCTTCCCGAGGGGGCTGGCGTTGAACCGCGAGTTCTGGCTTCGGGAATCGACATCGGGGGACGAGGCCGCGTGGGAAAGCGAGCCGGTTGCCATGGCCGCGCCCTCGTGGTGGGCGACGACCGATGTGCTGATCTCCTTTTTTGCCGGCGACCGCGAACGCTTTCCCCTGGCGGAGAAAATGCTCGATACCCACGATCTCCTCCGGTCGATGAGCGACGCTGCGGTCGAGGCCAGCCGCGCCTACGGTGTCTTTGACTTCGGCGATACCCACGGCGATGGCGGGTGGGGGAATCTGGAATCATTCAGGGACTGGGCGGCGATGCTCGGCGGCCTGCGTGTCGGGGACGAGGCATCGCTGGCAACCGGTCTGCATGCCGCGCGGCATTATCGCGACATCGACATCAACCAGGCGACCGGGGCGTGCTACGTCCACAACCTTAATCACGTGACCGGGAGCATCGACATGAGCCACGCCTGGCCGGGCGGCGTGCTCGCACACTATCTTTTGACCGGCTCCAAGCGGAGCGAAGAGGTGGTCTTGCTGCATGGCGAATACCTGCTCGGGCTCAAGGAAGAGGAACTGGCCAAAGGGTTGCGATCGCTCGGTCGCTACCTCACCAATCTGGCCGATCTCTACCAGTTGACCGGCGATGACCGCTTCCGCGACCGTTTCTTTGAACAGGTGCGGGCGAGCCGCAAGCTGCTGGCCGAAGACAAAAATAACCCGGATCGTTCGATCTTCAGCTATCTGGGGCACTCGGAGCAACGCCGCCTGGTTCCTTTTCACGCCTGGTACGGCATTTCGGCGCTCCAGAAGATGGAAAGCCTGACGGGAGACCCCGAACTTTCCGCCTTCATTGCGGAAGAGATCGCGGCCACGCTCAATCCCGAGCTTTACGCTCTCGATCTCAAGGAACTCTGGCCGGGAATCGCGGAGGAGAAGGGTGCGCCGTTGATGCTTTCGACCTATGCGCAACACCGTGGCAGTTTCTTTTATCCGGTCCTGATCGCACAGGCTCTGCGGCATGCCCGGCCTGCCGATGCGCGGCTGGCGCTGGAGAGTTTTTATGTCGGCGCGGTGGAGGGACGCGGCGGCGGACGGGTCGAGACGATCCTCTCTTCCGCCGCTCTCAAAGGCACGCGCGCAGATGAAAAAGAAAACGACCTGATCGCTTCCGCTCAGGCGCTGCTCTGGAAGGCGGCGGCGGACAACATCCTCAATGGGGATTTCAGCCTTTCGCGCGATGCCTGGCCCCATTGGCGGCCTTATCCGGGCAAATCGCTCTCCTACCACACCAACTGGCAGGAACGTCGGAAGAAATTTGTCACGCTGGATGAAGCGTTTCACAAGACAGGGGAGCGCTCCCTGCGGTTCAATCTGGCGCCGGTAGCCTTTCAGGATGTCATGAAGGTCGATACTAATCGTTTCCGGATTCCCGCCGGGAAGCATTGCCTCAAAGGATGGGTGCGCTGGGACGACGGGGCGCTTGCGCCGGTGATCGCGCTGGAGGCTAGTGATCTGAACGGAAACTTTGCCATCCTCAAGGCAGCCTGCGATACCCGCCAGTTCTCCACCGGACGCCTCAATACCGAACAGAAAATCATGAAAGGAGACGCCATCACGCTCGACCCGCCCGACGAACAGGGGTGGCGCCGTGTGGAGATCACCTTCACGACCCCCCGCCGCGCGGTTGGCAACCTGCTGGTCTCCACCGGCCTTAAAGAACACGCCCAGACCGGCCATCTCTGGATCGACGGGTTCATCGTCGAGCCGGTCGGCCAGCCCTAGGAATTCACAATGCTGCCTATGGGCAGATTGATTAAAAAATATTGTAAGTAACTGATCATCAAGAAGTTGTGGATTTTGATCGAATGACACGGCTTCGCGAAGAACCATTGCCGCAGGATGTCTCCTCTTTCAGAATCAGCACACACCTCAGATCATCATGAAAACAGCCATCACTTTACCTTCATTCAAAGCCGTGGCCACGGGAGCAGCCTCTCTTTTCGCTATTGCCTCCTTTGCGACGGGACAGACCGTGACGGTTCCGACACCGTTGCTCTTCTGGGACTTCAACTCGTCCACGGGAAACACGGTGGCAAGCACCGGCTCGGAGACCATGGACCTGACGATGTATCGGCCGGACCCGGACGTTCCGTCCACACGCCAGGAAGCCAACATGCTCGGCGGGGCGGGGTCCGGAGTTTCCGGGGCGGCGGGGGACAGGGCGCTCGATTTTTCAGGCGCGACCGGGATGGGAAAGGACAACGGTTACGGCGGGGCGGCCGTTGGCGGCTATCTGGCGGATGTCCCCGGTTTTGATGGAGCGATCTCGATGACGATTGCCGGATGGTACTACACTACCAAGATACAGATCGGCGGCGATGCCCAGATCATCAACATGTCCGACGCTCAGAAAGGGGGCTTCCGTCTGGTTGGGCAGTCGGGGGGCGGGCGTTTGGGCGTCTACAACTTTGTGGGCAGTCCTCCTGAGGGCGGTGGTACGAATCGCTATGTTGCGTCCTTTTTTTCTTCGAGTTCCCCCCGGAACTACTCGGCGGTGGGCGAGTGGGTCTTCTTCGCCTTCACCATCGACAGCAGCGGAACCGATACCGTGATGTCGTACTATTACGGTTCAGCGGACGGCGAGGTGAAACTTGATTCCACCACTTCGGTGGCCAACATCGGAGGGCACACGGCTTCCTTTACGAAAGACCTGACCCTCGGCAACTATAGCGGCAACGGCACCACCTATCCCTTCCAGGGATTGATGGACAACATCGGCCTCTGGGCCTCGACGACCAACGGCTCCGGCGCGTTGACGCTCCAGCAGCTCGAAGCGTTGCGGGTGAGCCAGATTCCCGAACCCGGCGCGGGCGCATTGATCGGCGCAGCCGGTCTGCTTCTCCTGGGTCGGGCCCTGGCATCGAGGAGAAAGCCGGGAGCGCGTCCGGCTGTTTGACGCCGGGTAGGGGAGGGTCGGCCTCCGCGCCGACCGCCGCGTTGGAGGTCGCTTCCCACCCCCGGCACCGCCCCACCGGCGCATTGAGCTTGCCATCGGGCGCTTGAAATCCTACCCATGGTCGCGGGCAATGGCCCGGCTCCCCCCTCCATGAAAGCGACGCTTCAGCACCTTCTTTCCCTTTTGGCGGTGTTGTTTTCGGCATTTTCTCTCCCGGCCGGAACGGTTTTAAGCGGGATCAACACCGAGCCGGGGAGCGGCGTTGAAGTCGAGGTTTCGACCGTTTTCGATTCTGCCCCGCAGCAGGGGAGCGTGCCGATGCGGGTCCGGATCGTCAACGCCACCGGTTCGGACGGGGTCTGGCGATTCCATTTTTCCGGTCGACTGGGGCCGGGTCTTGTGAACAGCGCTGTTTTCCGCGTGAAAGCCGGGGAAACACGCGTTTTTCCCGTCGCACCCATCATGGAAGAGCGCTCTCCCATTCCTCCCGTGGTGCGGATCTCCGGTCCGCAGGTGATCGGCGGGCAGGCGACGCTCCCGGATCTTCAGGAGGGTCGTCCCTTCGTGGCGTTGAGCCGTACGCTCGGCGGCTCTTCGGTGGAACGGTTTAAGACCGGGGGGAAACCCCGGACCACAAGCCGCAGTTTCGGCGTGGCCGGGTTTGAGCCTGCTGAACTGCCCGAAGACTGGCGCGGCCTCGCCGGCGTGGAATGGCTTTTGATGACGGAAGCGGAATGGGCCGCGCTGAATCCCGAAGTCCGCACCGCCCTGCGCCGCTGGGTCGCCTTCGGCGGGGAACTCGTACTCGCCAGTCCCGATCCCGCCACGTGCCAATGGAGCCCGACATTTCCGCCGCCCGGCCCGCAGCTTTCAGGCAAGGGGCCAAACCCGTACGGTTCAGGGCGGTTTCGCGCGGTGCCATGGAATGGCTCGGAAGTGAGCATCGAAGCGCTCAAAACACTGGTGGCATCGCGGCAATGGGCTTCTCCGGAGCCCGACGTTTCGGAATGGCCTCTCTTCACGCGCCTGGATACCCTGAAGTCCCACAACCTCTTCGTTGCGCTTTTCGTCGTGGTCTTTGCCACCCTCGTCGGTCCGGTCAACCTCTTCTGGCTTGCCCCGGCGGGCCGACGTCATCGCCTTTTTGTCACCACGCCGCTTCTTTCCCTTGGGGGGACGTTCATCCTCCTGCTGGCGATGTATGTGACCGACGGCACCGGAGGCACCGGGGGCCGTTTTACCGCCATCGAACTCCTTCCCGGCGGGCACGAGGCGCTGGTGACGCAGGATCAGGTCGCCCGGACCGGCCTGCTCCTCTCCAGCCGGTTTACCTTGAAGGAAGAAGCCCTTCTGCTGCCGTTCAAGATTCCCGACGCACCGCCTTTGGAGAAGCAGGTCGCCGGGGGTACCTACTCCGGCGGGTGGTTTCTGAGCCGAAGCCTTCAGGCCCAGCAGCTTGCCGCCATCCGCCCGGGCCGTAGGGTCGTGACGCAGACCGGGGCATCGCCCTCCGGAGCGCCGGTCATCGTTTCCGATCTCGGCAACGCGATCGAAACGCTCCTGTTTCGCGACGCGGGCGGCTCTCTCTGGAAAGGGTCTGCGATCCGGAGGGGAGAACCGGTCGCGCTTGAACCGGTCCCGGAGAACCAGAACCGGGAGTCGGCGCAATGGTGGAAGGCGGCGATCGCCGACGCCTTCCCGGGCCGTCGCCTGTCGCGCTTCAAGACAAAGCCGCTCCCCGATCCCGGGCAGTTTTATGCGACGTTGGTCACCGCCGCCGGGCTGCCGGTGGAGACCCTCGACTCGATCGACTGGGAGGACCGGGCGGTGGCTTTCGGACCGGTGGAAGGCATCCTTTCGGCTCCCTTAAACGAAGGAGGTGCGCCATGAGCCAGCCCCTCGTGGAAGTCCGCAACCTTCGACGCTCCTTTGGAGCCATCGAAGCGGTGCGCGGGCTTGATTTCGACATCGAACCGGGCCAGACCGTCGGCTTCATCGGGGCCAACGGCGCAGGAAAAACGACCGCCATGCGGATCATGGCCACGCTGGATGCACCCGATTCCGGCTCGGTCCGGATCGGCGGTTACGACACCCTGAACCATCCCCGCGAGGTGCGCCAGTTGATCGGCTGGATGCCGGACGCCTACGGCACCTACAGCGACACCACCGTGTTGGAGTATCTCGATTTCTACGCGCGCGCCTACGGCTTCGGCGCGGCGCAGAGGCGGCAGCGCGTGGACGCGGTCATGGAGTTCGCCAACCTCGGCCCGCTGGCGGACCGGGCCATGAACCAGCTTTCCAAGGGAATGGCGCAACGGCTCTGCCTGGGCCGCACCTTGTTGCACGATCCCCGGCTCCTGATCCTCGACGAACCGGCCGCCGGGCTCGACCCGAAGGCGCGCATTGAGTTCAAGCAGCTCGTCCGTCGCCTGGCGGGCGAGGGGAAGACCTTTTTCATCTCCTCGCATATCCTTTCCGAACTGGGCGAAATCTGCGACTCGCTCCTTTTCATCGATCAGGGGCGCATCGTTCACCACGGTTCGGCGGACCACCTGCTCAACCCGGCTTCCCGGGAGGCGGTGGTCGAGGTCCGCCTGCTTGAAGCCCCCGGGGCGCTGATCCAATGGATCGCCGCCCGCCCGGGCGTTACCCTGGTTGAAACCATCCCGTGCGGCGCGCGCCTGCGGCTGGAGGCGGGCGGCCCGGAAGCGTTGTCCGCCCTTTTGCGGGCGTTGATCCGCGACGGCTTCGGCGTTTGCGAGTTCCGCCGCGAAGGCCGCAAACTGGAGGATGCCTTCGTGGAGATGCTCGCCGGAGGGTCTTCTTCAACCGAACCGCCGGCTCCCCCTGTTTTATGAACGATTTTGCAGACCGGCTCAGTCCGATGGTGGTCAAGGAACTCCGGCAGGGGATGCGGTCGCGCAGTTTTCTGGCTCCGTTCCTGATCGTCCAGTTGATGATGATTGTCTGCGTGCTGATCTCGCTCGACGCGGAGGCGCGCAAAGCGGTCACGACCTTTTTCTGGTTCTTTACCGGGGTGATGTTGCTCGTGGCGCTGCCGTTTCGCGGCATCGGTTCGGTGCGCGGCGAGATGAGGGAAAAGACGCTCGAGTTGCTGTTGCTCACCCGGCTTTCCGCCTGGCGGGTGGTCGCGGGAAAGTGGGCGGCCCTGTTTCTTCAGACCCTCCTTCTCGCCTCGGCGTTGCTTCCGTATGTGGTCCTCCGCTATTTTCTCGGCGGCGTCGACCTCGCGGGCGAATTGGTGACCCTTTTCTGGTTTCTGGTGGCCAACGCAATCCTGACGGCGGTCTGTGTCGGCCTTTCGCCGTTCATGTACGGCTTTCGCGGGATCATCGCCGCGTTCATGGCCCCGGGGCTGGTGCCGGTGGTCGTGGTGAGCATGATGGACATCTCGAGAGTCTCGGCCGTGGTTCCGGGCAGCCTCCGGCTTATGGCGACCTGCCTGCTCGGGCCGCTTTTTATCTTGAGCATGTTTGAGCTGGCCGTGGCAAGGATCGTCCCGGCGGCGGAGGACCGGAGCTTGTTCCAGCGTCTGCTGGCCGTGGCCATCGTTGCCATGGCGGCGCTGCTCGAAGGGATTTACCACACCCGGGGCATTTTTGGCGGGGTGGCGCTGGTGTTGGTCGCTCCCATCCTGATCGGCGCGATCACCTCCGAAGCCCCCCCGGTCCCGGTGCTTTATGGGCGCTACCGGCCATTCGGACCCCGGTCCCGGTGGAGATTGCCCGGCCCGCTTTCATGGGCGGCAGGGCGTTTCCTTCGCCCGGGATCGGCAACCGGCATCTGGTTTACACTCCTCATCTTCACGGCCCTTGCGCTCACGTCGGGAATCGACCTTGGCAATCCCCGGGCCTGGAGGTTGATCCTCTCCGGGATCGGTGCGTTTCTGATGCCTCTCCTGCTCGCCCGCCTCCTCTTCCCGGGGAAGGATCGCTTTGTCACCTGGCTCTGTTTCGAGATTTTCTTTTTCGTACTGGCGATCCTCTTTTCAATCACCAAAACGCTTCGCGAACACTGGATCTCCAGCCTGGCCCCGCCCGTCGATTTCTGGCTGCATCTTTTCAACGAAGCGCTCCCGACCACCGACGACCCCGGCTTTTACCTCGTCTGCGGGATCACCGCCGGGAGCCTCCTGCTCCTCGTGATCGGTTCCCGCAAGGAATGGAAAAAAATCGGCGAACTGGAACGGGAGGCAAGGAACCTGGAGAGCGGCGGGGAGGGCGTCGCCTTCGGCTCGTGATCGCTTTTGCTGCGGGGATTTCCTGTGCGCTACCCCGCATCCGCCGAAGCCAGCCGCTCCCACTCCGTCGTAAGCGTTTCGAGTTCTTCGGCCACGGTGAGGAGTTCGCGGTTGAGTTGCATCGCCGCGCCGCCGGGGCCGTAGGCTTCCGGCTTTTCGAGTTCCGCGGAAAGGGTCTTCTGGCGGCCTTCGAGGTGGAGGATGCGCATCTCCAGCGCTTCCACCTTGCGCTGGTGGTCGCGCTTGAGTTGGGCGGCGACTCTTCTCTCCTCGGCGGCGCGGCGTTTCTGTTCCTTGACCTCCCGCAGGCTGGGGCCTCCGGCCGCCTTCTTCGCGCTGGCTCCGTTGGCCGCGTCGGAAACGGCAGCCGGCTGGGCGTTGGAGAGCTTTTCCCCCGCCGTCAGGGCGTCGCGGGCGGAAGTGGCGCGCGATTTGTCGAGGTAATAGTCGTAGTCGCCCGGGTAGGGGGTCAGCTTTCCGGCGCTGATGTGGAGCACGCTTCTGGCGATGGAGCGGATGAAGTGAACGTCGTGGCTGATGAAGATCAACGTGCCCGAATATTGCTCCAGCGCATGGATGAGCGCGTCGATTGAGCCGACATCAAGGTGGGTCGTCGGCTCGTCCATCAGGAGGAGGTTGGGCGGGTCAAGGAGCAGCTTGACGAGCGCCAGCCGCGTTTTTTCGCCCCCGCTCAAAACGGCGACCGGTTTGAAAACATCATCGCCCCGGAAGAGAAACGAGCCGAGCACGGTCCGCGCCTCCTGTTCGGAAGGCGGGTTCGCCATGTCGAGCACGCTTTCGAGCACCGTGTGGCGTTCATTGAGCATTTCGACCCGGTACTGCGAAAAATAGCCGACCTTGACATTGTGCCCCACTGTCCGCTCGCCCGACTTCGGCGTGAGGCTGCCGCTCAGGAGCTTGAGGAGCGTTGATTTTCCCGCCCCGTTGGGCCCGACCAGCACGGTCCGCTGGCCCCGCTCGGCCTCGAAATCGAGCTTCTCGTAAACCACCAGGTCGCCATACTCGAAGCGGACTCCTTTGAGCGTGATGGTCCGCACCCCGCTTCGCGGAGGCTGCGGAAAGGTGAAATGGACCGTCTTTTGCGCGGAAAGAGGGGCGTCGATCTTCTCCATCCGCTCGATCTGCTTGAGCTTGCTCTGCGCCTGGGACGCCTTGCTCGCCTTTGCCCGGAAACGGTCGGCGAAGCGCTGGAGGGTATCGATCTCCTTCTGCTGGTTCTTGTACGCGGCGAGGTGTTGCTCCTCGCGCGCCGCCTTTTCACGCACGTATTGATCCCAGTTGCCCCGGTAGCGGTTCAGGCGGCGGTGGGAGATTTCGACGATCGAGCCGACCAGCGCGTTGAGAAACTCCCGGTCGTGCGAAATCATCAGGATCGCCCCCGGGTAGTGGGAAAGGTATTCCTGGAACCAGACGAGCGACTCCAGGTCGAGGTGGTTGGTCGGTTCGTCGAGCAGCAGGAGGTCGGGCTCCATCACCAGTAGCCGGGCGAGGTGGGCGCGCATGATCCAGCCGCCGCTCAAGGTCCGGGCGGGGCGGTCAAAATCGCTCATGCGAAAGGCCAGCCCGGCGAGAATCCGCTTCGCGGTCGGCTCCAGTTGCCAGCCGCCGTGTTCGTCAAAAAGCGCCAGCGCCTCGTGGTGTTCGGAAGAGTCTTCGGGAGTCGTTTTGAGGATGCGCTGCGCCCGCGCCATTTCGGGCGAGATCGCCATTGCCAGCTCCAGCACCGTCTCGTCCCCCGCCGGGGCGCTTTCCTGCGGGAGAAAGCCGATGCTCGCGGAGCGTTCGAGCGAGATCGTCCCCGTATCCGGCGAAGCCTCCTTTAACAGAAGCGAAAAAAGAGTCGATTTCCCGGCTCCGTTCGGCCCGACCAGGCCGACGCGGTCGCCCCGGTTGACCTGGAGCGAGGCATTTTCAAAAAGAAGGCGACCGCCGAAGCTTTTGCTGACCTGTGAAATCGTAAGCATGGTTGGAAACCGGCTACTTTCCCGCAAAGCGGCGGCGGCTTCAACCTGAAACCGCTCCGATCGCTTCACTCCCTTGGGGCCGGTTAACACAACGATTTCAAAAATCGCTCTTTTATCCTCATTTTTTGTAAGGTTAACAGGTCCTAATAGGCATACCACAGAGCCCGGTTTTCGGTCTCCTTGGGCAGCGGGCGCTTTTTCCACTCGGCATGGCCGTCGCAGAAGACCGCGTTCGCGCCGCCGTGATGGCGGTATTCCACCTCGCTGCCGAAAGAGCCGTCCCTCTTTCGAAGGTTGTAATCATTGGCATCGGCGGCGAGCAGTGTCCGGGAGGGGGTGGCCAACGAGGTCAGGCGGAGCAGGAGATACGTCCCGCCCATGTCGCCCGAACCGAGGGTGATGTTCGCTCCATAGGAGAGAAATCGGGTATGACCATCCTTCGAGAAATCTTTTTTGGCCACCGGGTCCTGATCACAGAGAAAGGTGAAGACCGTCTCGCTCCATGGATTGCCCGTGGGATGGCCGAGCAGCCGGACCAGGTCGGGATTGTAGTACCAGTGCTGGAGGTTGCGCGTGCCACGGTGGACCTGCGGCAGGTAGCCGTTCTGGTCCGCCGCATAAGCGAGGAAAGCGCCGCCGATGGTTTTCAGGTTGGTCAGGCATTTTGCGGCCTTCGCCCGTTCTCTCATGGTGTTCAGGGCGCTGAAAGCCAGGAGCGCGAGCACCGCAATGATGCCGATGATCATCAAGAGTTCCACCAGCGTTGTTCCTTTCCGGGCAGGTGTTAAGGCAAAAGGCATGAGGGCATCTTTCTTTTACCACTCTGAAGCGCCTTCCATGCGGACGGCCTTGTCGCTGATCCGGACCTCTCCAATCGCCATTCGTGCGGGATTTCTCCCCCACACGGTGGAGCCGATGGCAATTTCGCTGATACCGTCCGGCATGCCGTCGCTCCATGCGATCACGCTCAAAAGAATGCCATCCGCATGAACGGAGAGACTCTCCGGCGTCCAGGTGCAGACCAGATGATGGCGCTCGCCCGCCTTCCACTCCACCCGCGCCTGCGAGTAGGCGGTCGGCTCCCGACGGTTCATCACCGCCATGCCGATGGTGCGGTTGTTGACGTTATAATAGATGGAGAGGTAGCGTTGCTGGTCGCCATAGGCATGCAATAGATAAAGATGGGGATCGTCCGGATGGGTCAGCGATGCGAGGTCGACTTCAGGCTGGACCGACATCGAGATTGTCCCTTCGCTCATTTCGTGGAAATGGCTGAAAGGGATCTTTACCACGCTCCCCGGCTGAGTGATCGAAAGCGCCTTTCCCTCACCATCTTCGGCAAAGGCGATCTCCCCGATCACCGTGCCGTCGGCTTTTTCGATGTTTTCCACCGAATCCGTCCGGAGCGAAAGAAGAAGGTTCCCGGCATCTTCAGCCGCCAGCGGGGCAAGGGAAGCGAAAAGGAACGCGGTTGGAATGAGCAGTGATTTCAGTTTCATCAGGGGGGGCGGGGTTATTTTCTGGGGAATGCATAGACGTGGACTTCATTCGGCGCGAAGCCGTCCTGAAAACGGCCTTCGTGGAAGGGGACCTCGCGGTCTTCGTGGAAAACGGCGATCTTTTTGCCTTCGGGCACGCCGGTATCTTTCAGTGCGATCGCCGCGTTGACTTCCTGCGGGTGGGGATTGGCCACCACGGCGTAAAGCGTCTCCTCATCGGCATAGAGCGCCGAGGAAAGCTCGCGCGGAGCTTCGATCTGAAGTTCTCCCGCCGGTTTGGGCGAGCCGATCGCCGCGGCGAGGACGGAGAATTCACGGTTGAGCCGCTTGAAATAGCTTCGCAGCAGGGTCGCCTGCGGAGCATGCAACCCATAGGCGTGGTTGCGCGCCTCCAGGGTGACTTCCGCCCACGAGTACCAGTCGAGCCCCCTCGCTCCGTTGATGATGGCAAGGTAGGCAACGAGCCGCACTTCCTCGGGACGCGGCATCCGGTAGGTCGGCAGCCAGTGAAAGGTCGGACCGGTGTAGATCACCATCCGCGGAGCCTCCGAGCGGGCGGCTGTCTCCACGCATTTTCTGACACCATGCGCAACGCTCATGACCGGGTGGTTGTCAAAGGGGTAGAGATCGGGAGAGATGATGTCGCGATGCCGCGCCGCATCGTCCATGATGCTCTCGGGATAGTTCAGGAAGTTGGGAAGCGTGCAGTAGAGCGGGCGATCCGGTGCGATCTTTTTGACGGCCTGGTAGGCGGTCAACAGGCGGGGGTAGGTATGCACGCGCGGTTCGTCGACCAGGTGGTACATCAACAACGCGGGGTGGTCTTTGATCGCCCTTAGCTTTGCCTCCACATGCTCGCGTTTCCCCAGCGTCGTACCGTGTCCCCGGTCGGAAAGGTTGGCATTGACCAGCAGGCCATGCTGCCGCGCCGCCTCAAGCTGTTCGGGGATGCTGTCGCCATGGCCGGGGGTCGGCGGCGTGGTGGTATTGTCGCCATGCACGGAGTTAAAGCCGTAATAGGCAATCCGCGCATACTCCTGTATCGATGCGTGGAACATCATGCAGGTGAAATACGGCTTTCCATTGACGTAAAGCTGGCCATCCTTGCGAACCTCCGCTTTCCGGACATCGATTCCGGGCCATTGCGCCTTGCGGACCACGCCGAAGAACGCGCCTGCCGTCGCGACCGCAGCTCCATCCCCCGAGGTAACGATGGCTTCATATTCCCCGACGCCCGGAAGCATGGTGGGGTTCAGGAGGCAATAGGCAGGGGCATTGGCCTGGCCGATCCGCACCTGCCTGCGAAAATGTTCCTTACCGGTGCTCCGTCGCCGCACGGAAACCGTCACCTCTTCGGCGGTTGGCGAGACGATCCGCAGCGCGATGGTCTCCTGAGGATAGTAGTAGAGTTCCAGGGGCTCGATGGTAAGAAACTCCTGCCTTTCCCGCAGCGAATACGGCCCCGAAGCATAGAGCAGCGTATCGGCTCCATCGGCCGTCAGTTGCCACTGGAGCGGCTGATGCTGATCCCCGGCGGTAAGCTGGCGAGTGAGCGTCACCTCCCGCGACTGACCCGCCGACAGGGAGACCGGTTCGCCTTCGCCATGGGCGGCATCGCTCCATTGGAGACGCGCTTTTACCGGCGCAGCCCCTCCTTTAAGCGTGGCCCGTACGGTCACCTGCTTCTTCACCGGATCTTCCTCCCAGCCGGCGTCCGTCACGCTGACCGCCGCTTCGGCGAGATGGATCACCACCCGGCCTTCGAGGTTCTGGAATCCGCGCGCCCCTCCAAGACTGTAATATTCGCCTTCCTCCAGCGCCGCCCGCCGGACCCTTCCAAACTTTCCCTCCAGCCGCTTGCCGGGTGCGGCTCCGTCCATCGCGATCTCCTTCCATGGAACCGCCGCTGCGAAGCTCCATTCGCCTTTGCCTACCTTGGCTCCGCGTTTCCAGGCCGGGTGCCAGGTCTTGTCAACGACCTTGGGGAAGGTGATCGTCTCGCTATAGGCATCGCCATTGAGGTTGCCGATCAGGTGATAGCCGACCACGGCCGGGGCGAACGGATCGGTCACCAGCAGGAGGTCCACGCTGTCATCCTCCCAGATGCCGTTGCCATCGGGGCGTTGTTCGATTTTCAGATGCCCGGTATCAGGTTCCTCGCCTTGAAAGAAGAGGTAGAGATTTTCGCGATCAAACAGGAGGCGAACGGTGGTATGAACGCTGCTCTGCGGAGCATCGATCCGGAGGAAGTCGGCGTAAAGGGGCGCTTCGGACCAGGTTTCATCCAGGGTGCCGTCCAGCGCGGGAGGTTTCTCCGTAAACGCCGCCGAGAAGACCGGAACCCCGGAAGCTGCCAGCCGGGTCGTCCAGAGCGCTGCGACCAGCCCGAAGAGAAGGGCGATAAAGCTCCCCGTGCGCCAGAGACGCCGGGGCCGTTGGGAGAGAGGAGAGGAGGGCATAAAAAAACAGGAAACTCGAGCGATGGGTGGCCCGATAAAGGCAAGGTGCATGCGTCGTGAAGGAGTTTCCTTCACCGGACTTCGGCGGGTGTGGTTGGTCGGAGGGTAGCTAACGTTCAGGAAGGTGACGAACCGGGAGGGGCGATGGTGCCCCGGTCCACAAATTCGCAAAGCAGCAGACGCTGGACGGAATGGAAAGGATTGCGGATCATCTCATGCAGCTCTTCAAGGAGCGCCCGTCCTCTTTCCCGTTGCGGCATGATGAATCCGCTGACATCGACTTCCTCAAGCGCATGATAGCCTGAACAGGCGATGGAAATATCTCCCGGAACGCTCAGCCCCCGGCTTTCCAGTACGTTGTGTACATGCTTCCAGATATGGGGGAGCCAGCAGAAAATGGCGGTCGGCGGCTCCGGAAGGTCGAGCAACGCCCTGGTTGCCTCCGCTGCCGGCGCGAAAAGATCCCCTCCGCCCTCGTCCCGGGTGATCATCTGCCAGTACGGGTCGACATTATAGTGAATCCCTTCGGCATAAAGAGCCTCCACAAAGTCCATTTTCAGTTCCCGGTAATAGCCGGGAATCACCGTATGTGCCGAGATGGCCGCGATCCGCCGATGCCCCGCTGCCACAAAGCGCCGGATCACCTCGCGGATTTCCCCCTTGGCATCGTAATCCACATAGCTAAGGGGTGTCTGCCCGACGGGGCGGTTGGCCAGAACCACGGGAAAGCCGACATTCTTCAACTCCCGCGCCTCTTCCAGATCGGTAGGGGAGGTGGAAAAGATAATGACGCCCTGGATATTGAGCGATTCGCAATAGCTGCGGCTCATCCGGAGTCCGTCGGAAGCGCCGGGAATCCAGAGCACCGGGCTGTGCAACTCGTCGGCCGCTTCGAAGACGCCGCCGACATTGACCAGATCGCGCATCGTTTCCCATGCCGACCTTCCGTCGCTCTTCGCGTTTCGCATGAAGTTGCAGCTTCTCAGGCCAATGGTCGGGTAGACCGCCTGCCGCCGGGTTCCGGCCGCGCCGGGACCGACCACAAAGACCCCCTTGCCGGGGACGATATTGACCATCCCTTCCTTCTGAAGTTTGCGGATCGCGATCGAAACCGAAGAGGGTGAGACGCCATACTCTTCAGAAAGCACGGCGCGGGAGGGAAGTTCCTCTTCCGGTTTCCATTCGCGGGCGTTGATCCGTTTGCCGAGACTGCGGGCCAGTGTGTCGATTTTGCTCATGAAACTTGAAGCAATCTAACCGGTACAAATAGCTGTGGCAAGAAAATTATCCGGATATTTGTCCGGACTTAAAATAATATGGGATACCCGGATTCGAGGAGGTATTTTCTTTACTATCTGGAGGTGATAGGTAATTGTGTCCGGATAAATGACATGACAATTTGTCATTGACTTGTCGTGCAGCACCCGGCATTTTCGCTTTCGTTTATGAAAACGACCTCCTCCTTCCAGCGTCATTTACGGCCTGCTTCGCTCGCCCTTCTGGCTTTATCAGTCATCTCTTCCCACAGCCTCGCAGCAGCAGATGGAACCTGGAAAAGAAACACCGGAGGGGCCTGGGCCGTTTCGGGGAACTGGCAGGAGGGCATCGTCGCCGACGGCAGCGGTTCGGACCTGTTGCTGCTCGCCCCGAGCGTCAGCGCCTCGCCCGCGCCGTACGAGATCACGCTCGGCAGCGGTGAAACCCGCACGCTCGGTTCCATCACCCAGGAGGCTGCCGGTACGGGGAGCTGGAACACCTCCACCCGTGCCATCCGCATCACCGGCGGCACGCTTCACTTCAGCGGTACCGATACCCCGGTCATCTCGGGCCAGAACGCCCTCCGCTCGCTTCAGATCGCGACCGACAACGTCACCGGCACGCAGGGGCTTCGCTTTGTCAATTCCGGCGCGCTCTGGAACCCCGCGGCCATGAGTCTCACCGGAGGCATCGTCATTGAATCGGGTCTGGTGGCGATTCATCGCGGGGAAGCGCTGGGCAACAACACGGTTTCGATCCTTTCCAACAGCAGTGGTCTCTCCCTGGCTCCCGTGAACAATCAGGACCCGATCACCCTCACCCAGCAGTTCACCCTCGAGGCCAATGCGCTTTTTCGCTATGACGCCTCGTCGAGCGCCGTGGTCCTGGTCCAGGGAAAGATCGGGCAGAGCGCCGGTGCGGCCCGTTCCATTCACTACAATACGGGCGTGAACGATACCATTGGGCAGCGTTTCCGCATTTCCGGTGATCATTCCTATCTCGGAGGGACCACGGTCGGAGGGAACCCGGGGAATGTGCTGGTGCTTGTCGAGCACGCCAATGCGCTCGGTGTGGGGAGCGGCGTTTCGGTCAGCGTGACCAACCCGGCCTCCGGCGGCGGAAATACCCTGGGGCTGGGCGGCGGCATTACGATCACCGGAAAAATTTTGACCTTGGCCGGAAAGGGCTACGACGGCGTCGGATTTGACGGCATCACCTGGAAAGGTTCGCTATTTAATCACAGCGGCAGCAATACCTGGGCGGGGGAGGTCAAGCTCGGCGCCGCCGCCTCCCCGCGGATCGGCGTTCAGGCGGGAACCGCCCTGACCCTCTCCGGCCCGGTGACCGGGAGCGCCGTGGGCGGACTGGTCAAGGACGGCGACGGTCTCCTGACGCTCGGCGCGGAAAATAGCTATACCACGGGAACCCGGATCGAGCGCGGCACGCTCCTTGCGGCACACGACAAAGCGCTGGGCTCCGGGGCCGTGACCCTTGCGGGAGGGACGTTGGAAATCGGCGCGGGCATTTCCATGGCCAATGGCGTCGGCTTCGACCAGGAGGGCGGAAGGCTCAAGGGCGGGGGCACCCTGCAAAGCGGGGTGGCGCTTTCGAGCCTCGACCACCGCCTTGCGCCCGGCGGTTCCATTGGCACGCTGAATTTCCTCGGCAATCAGGAGTGGAGCGGCTTCACCTATGAGTGGGAAATCAGCGACTGGCTTGCGCCCGGAAGCTCCGATCTGGTGACCATCGGGGAGACCTTGACGCTCGACGCTTCCGGCCTCTACCGCCTCAATCTCCTTTCCCTCGACGCGCTCCCGCTCCATGCCTTTGACCCGCAGCTCTCCCGTTCGTGGGTGATTCTTGACGCCGGGGAGATCGTCGGCTTTGACGCCGGAGGGTGGACCATCGACGACAGCGCCTTTCCTGATGCGCCCCACGAAGACGCCATCTGGACCCTTTCGCAGCATGGCGGGCAACTGATCCTCGCCTACAACATCCCGGAACCGGGTGAATGGAGCCTGCTGGCGTCGGGGATCTTCGTCGCCGCGCTTCTGCTGCGTCGGCGCTCCTGAAAAGGCGACCGGCCAGCGGAAATGGGAGAAAATACCCCCGGAATCGAAAAAAGTTGTGTCGGTTTTTTTCGACGAGAAAAAGCCGGGCTATTCCTCCGCGCTTCGCCAGAGATAGTTCCAGATGACTTTGAGCAGGGTAAAGAGCCCGTGACTTTCGATGATCAGGGCATAGCCTTCCTCCGCACTCGCCACGATCGCCACCTTGTCATCATAAAGGGTCATGTTCACCACCTGTTCGTCGGGCGGCAGCGAAATATAACGAACTTCCCGGTAGTTTTCATCGCCCGGCAACAGGTGGGATTCATCGATCTCCTGTTCCCGGATGCGGATGGCATGGGCGCGGATCTTTCTCGCCACCCGCTTGGTGACAAAGCTTTTTAGGTAACGCCGCCCCACCACGCCGACAAGGCTGCTCATGGAGCCGAAGTAGAAATACTCCTTTGCGGGCGTTTGCAGGAGTTCTTCGTGAAACTGGCGCACGCCCTGAACCCCGTCGTAATAGCGGATGCGCGGTTTCCGCGGGCTTTGGTTGAAGAGGAGGTTGAGGTCGGGCAACAGGTCGTCGAGCAAGGTCCGCTGCCGCTCCAGACGGAGTTGCAGGTTGTCGGGATGCAGGGCGGTATAGACCCGTTTGCGCCCGGCAAAGCTGATGACCGCCAGCCCGTCGGCGGCGAGTTCGTCCAGCAGGTCGTAAACCGTGGTCCGCTTGAGGCCCGCCGCCCTGGCGAGTTCCGTGGCGGAGCCGCTGCGAAGCCGTAGCAGGACCTGGTAGAGATGCGCCTTGCGCCCGTTGAAGCCGAGTTCGCGGAGAGGTTCCAGAAGATTCATGATGGGAAGAATGGTCGGAAATTTCCGACAGAGAATAGCCGTTGACCTGAAGCAAAACCAGCGGGATAAAGCGTTTTTACAACCTCAACAATCTATTTCTTCCCGACCGCTTCTTATGAAAACCCGCCGAGCCCTGCTTTGTTCCCTTGATGGAGTCCGCCCCGACGCGCTTCAACAGGTCCCCACGCCCCATATCGACCGTCTGGTCCGGGAGGGGGCCTGCACCTGGAAGGCGCGCACGGTGATGCCGTCGTGCACGCTGCCGTGCCATACCTCCATGCTGCGCGGCGTCGACACCGCCCGGCATGGGGTCACGAGCAATTTCTTCAGCCCGCTGGTCCGCCCGGTCCCCAGCCTTCTGGAAGTGGCGCACCAGGCGGGCCTTTCGACCGGGTTTAGCTATAACTGGGAGCAGTTGCGCGATCTGGCTGATCCGGGGCATCTCGATTTCTCCTTTTTTTACAAGAACCCGGCTCATCGCAACGAACGGGCCAAGGGTTATCTCCAGAGCGAGCCCGAGCAGATGGAACACCTTTGCCGGATGCTTGCCTCGCTCGACCTGGATCTCTTCTTTCTCTACCTGGGCGGGACCGATGCGGTCGGCCATGCCTTTGGCTGGATGAGCGACGAGTACCTGCAAGCCATCACGCACGCCGACCAATGCCTCGGCAAGGTGCTCGGGGAACTCGAGCGGCAGGGAAAGACGCAGGACCTCTGCACGCTGGTCCTGAGCGATCACGGCGGGCACGACCGCACCCATGGCACAGAAATGGACGAGGATATGACGATTCCCTGGATTCTGCATGGACCGGGGATTCGCCGCGGCCACGAATTGACCGGCCCGGTCCGGATCTACGACACCTGCGTGACCCTCGCACACGTGCTCGGATTGCCGATGAGCGACCAGTGGGAAGGCCGCGTCATCGAAGAGGCGTTTTGCTAGTGTCATGTTAGCTTATTTCCTTTTCAAATTTCGGGCGCTTTTCCGATTCTCCGGCGTTGCTCGTTGCGGTCGGTATCTTAGGATACCGCCCTTACTCGCGCCTTGGAGAATACGAAAA
>Ga0182739_1000233_pt1 | contig 93745 bp, 73 predicted proteins | sample eDN5th30CBELigBY_FD_128873 | JGI IMG/M metagenome (GOLD analysis project Ga0182739, IMG submission 128873) | Enriched backyard soil microbial communities from Emeryville, California, USA - eDNA 5th pass 30_C BE-Lig BY (version 2) (version 2) | ecosystem: Environmental > Terrestrial > Soil >...
CATTTTGCGATACATTGATGCTCACAATCAAAATCCCGTGCCTTTTTGCTGGTCCGCTTCTCCTGAGCGAATCTTCGAGAAAATCGAGAAATTTTGCAATAAACTAGCCTAACACGACACTAGTATGACTATGTCAGGTTTTCCAACAAGGATGCCGAAGGCATCCCGGCGGGGCAGCCGGGGGTTGAGCGCAGCGACACCCCCGGAACCTGAGCCACTCATTTTCCCGATCCCAACGGGATCGCAGCCCCCTTCAAGATTAAACGACCGATCCGCATCGGCTGGCACCCCTTCAGGGTGCGATCGAGGGGAAACATTTATTCCGGGGGTGTCGCTGGCGCTCAACCCCCGGCTACCTTGCTTGGATACCTTCGGTATCCCCATCCCTGAAAACCAACTGAACGCAGCCATGCCAGAAGATTTCCAGCTATGAGGACACGCACCACCCTCCTTCTTCTGCTCGTCGCAGGCGGTCTGCTGGCGTACATCTTTTTCTACGACATGCACCGGCCCGGCACCCGTGTGGCCGCCGTGCAGGAAGCGTTTGTCTGGAACTTCCCGCCGGACGGGATCGACGGGATCACGATCGACGATGGCCGGGAGAGGATCGAACTTCGCAAGGAAGGGGTGCGCTGGGAGGTGCGCCGCCCGGTCAAGGACGACGCCTCGCCGGAGATGGTCGGGCAACTCCTCGCCTTGAGCGGGGCCTTGCGCAAGGAGAACACCCTCCCGCCCGAAGAACTTACCCGGGAGGCGTACCGCGAATTCGGCGTCGACAAGGGGCGGCTCAAGCTGGAGCTTCACGGCAAGGGAGCCCCGCCGCCGCTCTGGTTCGGCAAGGAGACCGCCGTCGAGGGAAAGGGATATGTCCGCGTCGAAGGGGAAGCGGCGGTCGACATTGTTGACAACACCCTGCGCCATCTGATCAAGCAACCGGCCGACGACTTCCGCGACCGCCGGCTCACCGACATCGAAGGGCCGCATGTCGAACGGCTCACCATCAGGACCAAACAGGGCGAAATCGAACTCGTCCGCCATGGCGAGAACTGGGAACTGCACAAACCGCTCAAGGCCCGCGCCGGGGAACAGGCGGTCACCGACCTGATCCGCAGCCTGCTGCATACCGAAATCCTCGCGTTCATTCCGGAAAAAGGGGCAAACCTCAACGCCTTCGGCTTGAGCGAACCGCGCGCCGTCGTCACCCTCCAGGCTTCCAGCCACGACGAACCGGTCCGGCTGGAAATCGGCGCTTCCAAGGAAGTGACCGACAACGGAGAGACCGCCGCCACCTACGCGCGCCTCTCCACGCGGCATTCCCTTTATGAACTGCCGCAGCGGATCGAGCGCATCCTCACCCTCAAACCGAATGACCTGCGCGACCGCCACCTGCTGCGGCTCCAGCTCGACGTGGTCGACCGCATCCGCCTCCAGCGGGACGATTCCGAAGCGCTCCACCTGCGGCGCGAAAACGAAGAACGGTGGGTCGATCAGGAAGACCCGTCGCTCACCTTTCCGGCGGCCAAGGTCGCCGCGATGGTCGAGGCGCTGACCTCGGCGCAAGCCGTCGAGTTTGTCTCGCAGCAAGAGACCGATCTGGCCCGATACGGGCTTGACCAGCCGAGCCTGAAGATCACCTTTTCCTCGTACGCTTCGCACACCACGGCGGAGAGTGGTGCGGGGGAAGAAGCAATCGCCACCCTCCTTTTCGGGGCGGTCCGCGACGGGCTCCTCTATGCCAAGCTGGAGGAGGAACCGCTCATCGTCGCGTTTGACCCGTCGCTGCTGGAGGCCGTCGGCAAACTGACCACGCCCGATCACGACCTGGCGCTCTTTGATTTTGCGCCCGAAGAGGTGGTCGCCCTGGCGCTCATCTACCCCGAAACGATCGAGCCGGGCGAGACCGCGCCGCGCCAGCCGATTTCGCTCGTCCGCGACGAAGCGGGCTGGAAGCTCACGGCCGGAAGCGGCGTGCTCGACACCGTCCACCTGGAAAGTTTCGTCAACACCCTCGCGAAACTCTCCGCCCTGCGCTGGCTTCCGACGCAGGCCGCCAAAAAAGCGCAGGCTTCCGACAAAGCCGCCCAAACCATCCTCTGGAAAACCCGCGACGGCACGCAATACCGGATGGACCTCCGCCCCGCGCCGGAGGAAGGCAACGCTCCCGATGCCCCGCGCACCCTCGGCACGATCGACCGGAAGACCGGGGCGTTCCTCATCAGCCTGCCCGATGAAAGCGCCCTGCGACTGCCGTTGATCACGCCTCCGGGGGTGTCTCCTTCTCCGCAGGAATCGTTGCCACCAGCGCCGTCAACACCTGCGCCAGCGCCTCCCGCACCTGCCCCATCTCGTTGACAAAAGTCAGAAAAGGGCGGAGCCGCGACGGGTGATGGCAGAGGAAGCTCATGAGCGCCCCGGGGCGGGGCCGTTCCTTTTCCGCGTCAAAACAGACCGAAAACGGGACGGCGAGTTCCTCATCGGCCCGGTCTGAAATCGCCCGGACCGAAAGCATCGAAATTTTCTTTTCCTGACAAAGCGCCCAGAGGCTCGCCGTCTCCATATCGACCGCGATCGCCCCGGTCTGTTCGGCAAACGCCGCTTTCTCCGCGCAGGTTTCGAGCACGGTGGGAGAAGTCTTCAGGCGACCGGCCCGCACCCGCCTCCCGTGAAGCCGGACGACCTGCTCCACCCACTCCGGCGTGGAATAGTTTTCGCCGATCACGATGCTCCCGGGCCGCAGCGCGGGATCGAGCCCCCCGGCATAACCGGCGCTGATCACCCGCGTGATCGGCAGCGCGTTCAGATACATCGAAAGCCGCTCGCGCGCCCGTTGCGGCCCCATGCCGGTATGAAGCACCAGCACCTCCTGCGCCCCGAGGTTCCCGAGGACCACCGGCGCTTCCGGAGGCCCGGTATGGCCGCCGTGGCGGAGGTTTGCGATAAAACTCCGGCTTTCGTCAGGGAGGGCAAAGGCGATGGCAAGCATGGCCTCCCCATTTAGCTGCAAAAAAGCCGCCTTGAACAGAAATTATCTTTCCACTGCCGCTCCGGACCGGTTTTGCGGGTGGGGGTAAAAGCAGTGTACAGACCGGACTAAGGCCGGAGGCTTTACAAGCACCCCGAAGGGGTGCCAGCGGAGCAGCCGGGGGTAAGCACGGAGTGCGCCACCCCCGGGAAACACGAATAGAAGGAGAATCGACCCCGAAGGCGGTCGCAGAAAACAAGGCGCGTTCTCCTCTGCGACCGCCTCCGGGGTCGATGGGAGGCGGATGCATCACCCGGGGGTGTCGCCTTGCTCAACCCCCGGCTGCCCCGCTGTAAAGCCTTCGGCTTATTCTCCCGATTCTCACCCTTTTTCATCGCACCCTGTTTTCGCATCGGGGGGAAGAGCTTTTCGTTTGACATACCATCAGTTAACCAGATAAGTATCGGTTAAATCGTCCGGCAGATCATGCGCTTCCCCCGCTTCCAGTCATCCTTTAAAAACGGTTTTTCCCTGCTTGAACTGCTGGTTCTGATCGGGATCATCGCGGTGCTGGCGCTCGTCATGACCGGGGGAGTCCGTTCGCTGAGGGAACGCAGCCAGGGCGTGCAATGCGTCGCCAACCTGAAAAGCCTCGGGGTCGCCACGACGCAATACCTCGGCGAACACCGCGGGCGGCTTCCGATCGGCCTGGAGGAAACCGGGGGCGAAAAGCCGACCGCCTCCTGGACCGGGCCGATGCTCGGCGCATGGTACTGGAACCTCGCCCCCTACCTCGCTGTTCCGCGATGGGAAACCACCAAACTCTACCTTGGCCAGCAGGGGCAAAAAGTGCGCGCGCCCAACGTCTTCACCTGCCCGGCCCAGTTGACTGCAAAGGAACGCCCCATCGTCTTTCCGACCAACCTCCCGGTCAGTTACGCGCCCAACTCCTGCATGCGCCCCGCTGCCGCGACACGCACCGAGGGGGAGAGCAGCCTCTCCCAGCTCAACATCGCCGAGGTGAAGAACCTCAGCGGCAAGATCTGGCTCTCCGACTCCACCTTCTACAACATCCTGAACATCTCCGACGGCCGGTGGCTGCTCGGCACCGACGACCCGGACGCCTGGCCCCGCCATGCCTTTACCCGCCATGCCGGTGCCGGCAACGCCCTCTTCTTTGACGGTCACGTCGAAACCATCCCGCTGACGGCGATCCTTCAGGAACCGCTCAAGCCCAATCTCTACCGCCTCTTTTATCCAACCCGCGAACCGTGATTTTATTTTCTTGAAAAATTGCAGATAACCGGATAATCTACCCGCGAATTTCATGATGCCACCGCTTCTCCATCCGACCCCCAAACTCGTCGCCTCCGGTGAAATCCCTCTCTTTGAGCAGATCGCGGACTATTACCGTCGTGAAATCATGGAAGGAGCCCTCCCCGAAGGGGGTCGCCTGCCAAGCTGCCAGATGGCCGCCCAGATTTTTGGCGTCACTCCGGATACGGTCGACCGCGCCTACAATCTTCTGGTCAAAGAGAAGCTGGTCCGTCGCCGCCGCGCGGTCGGCACCCTGGTCTGCCGAAAGGAAGATCGCGCTACGCCATCGGGGCGGAGGGCGAAGACGCCCCGCTCCGCTTCAAAGGACCCGATCGTCCTGATGGTCAGGGCGGCCAGCTTTCCGGAACTGGCCGAGGAGGATCTTTTTGTCGACTACCTCAACGGGTTGATCGAAGGCTTCAATATCCGCGAACAGCCGTTTGAGATCGCCCGCATCAAGGAGGAGCAGTCGGATCTCGATGCCGCCCGTTTTCTCGTCGAAGAGCGGGGGGTCAGGGGATTGATCAACCTCCGCCTCGCCCAGGCGGCGACCGACTACCTCGTGGAGCAGAAGGTGCCGATGGTGATGCTCGACGACGACCTGAGCGAGCGCGGCATCACCAGCGTGGTGTCCGATCACCTCAATGGCTACCGCGAAGCGTGGGAGGAGACCAACCGGCACGGCCACCGGGCGGCGCTGTTTCTCGGCTACCAGCGCTCCTTCGACGTTCGCGTGCGCGAATGCACCGCCAGCCGGGAACTTTCCGGTGTCGCCTGCGCCCTCAAGTGGCAGTTGCAGGTCTCCAATCAACCGACTTCCGCCGAAGTCTGGGCAGCCCTTACGCAGTTGCTGGGCGAGCGGAAAGGCGGCAATCCATGGCCGACCGTCGTCTTTACCCAGACCGATACCCTCGCGGCCACGGCCCTGCGCGCCCTGATGGAAAACGGGGTCCGCATCCCGGGCGAGGTCTCCGTCATCGGGTTTAACGATTCGCTGATCGCGCGGCATTTCAACCCGACCATCGCCACGGTCGCCAACGCGCGGCACAAGATGGGGTTGGCCGCCGCTGCGCTGATGGTCGACCTGCTGGCCGACCGGAGTTCCCCCAAAGGGGCCGTCCAGATCTTTCCAACCCACTTCATCGCACGCGAAAGTTTCGGAAAAGCAACCCCAACATCACCATGAACCTCCCCTCCAACCTACGATCCACCCGGTCGGCGCTCGCCTCCCTCCTGCTTGCGCTGACACTCGGCTCTGCACAAGCCGCCATCGTCATCGACTATGGCGGCAACTATACCACGTCCAACCAGAGCTTCTCGCTGCCGACCCCGGTCGATACCGGAGCGGTGACACGGACGTGGAAGTATAGCGACACCGTCAGCATCAGTCCCGCCGATTCCGCCAGCTACAGCGGTCCGGCCGTCTACGGCGCTCTGCAAATCACTTCCGCAGGAAGCACACAGGAAAACTATCATAGCTATACCGGGCTGCAAAAACGTTACCCTGACAACGCCGGGACCAACCTGATCTTCATGGGGCAGGTCGGTTTCACCATCACCGGGATGTTCTTCTTTCAACCGACCGTCGATCCCGGGAGCCGTCTCGTCTTCGATGAAACCAGTTCCATCACCCGGACCTCCCAGGGTACGGGAACCACCCAGGTTTGGCGCTACGTCGTCCAAAGCGACGGCCTCTGGTACATCTCCTCGATCAACGCCCAGCTCAATGAACTGACTCCGGGAACGCTACCCTCTTCGACCTGGGCCTTGTTTGATCCCGTCAACGTGGCGCCCCTCCCCGCCATCCCCGAGACAGGCTATACGGTGACGGGATCTGAGTTTACCGATATTCAGGCGGTGGGCATCTACTTTGACATCATGCGCGCCACCAATCAACCCTACCTTTCCATCGCGGGCTTCACCGTCAATGCCCAGGCTATTCCCGAGCCCGCCACCGCAACCCTGCTGGTGCTTTCCGCCGGAGGCTGTCTCTGGCTGGGCCGCAGGCGTCGCTAGCGCCCTTGATTCCGCATCCCGCTGAAGGCTGTCTCCCACGCGACGGGCCGCCCCGGAGGTCTGACGCCCGGGCATCGGCCTGCCCCGACCCCTTTTCCCACCGACTTTCACCATGATGAACCTTGCCTCCCTCCGCCCCGCCGCACGCCTGCTGGCGGCCACGCTTGCCCTGCTCGCCGCGACGCCGTTGCTCCCGGCGGGCGAACCGCCGCTTCTCAAAAACCCCGGCTTCGAACAATCGCTGCACCACCAGCCGGACGGGTGGCAAACCGATGGGGAAACCTCCCTGAACAACGAAGATTTCTACGACGGAAAGCTCGCGTTGATGATGGCGCACACCGCGCCGCGGATTTCCTTCGCCAGCCAGACCTTTTCCGCCCCGGCGGGAAAACATTTTCTCCAGCTCTGGATTAAAATCGACGGGATCAAGGGAGAAGGCGCGGGTGTACAGCTCCGGAACGCCTCCGGAAAGGTGCTCGCGGAAAAAACCGGCCTCACCGGAACACACGGCTGGGAAAGGCTTTTGCTACCCTTTGAAGTCGAAAAGCCCGAAACCGTCACCCTTTCCCTTTCGCTAACCAACGCCACCGGGCGGGTTCTCTTTGACGAGGCGGCCCTCGTCGCCGACCCGCCGCAAGCGGCTCCAGTTCCGGAGAAGCGGGGCGAAAACCTGGCGTTCGGCAAAAAAGCAACGCTATTGCCGCAGCCCAACTACCCGTTGTGTACCGATCCCGAAGATACCCTGCAACTCACCGACGGGATTTTTACCAAAGGGTACTTCTGGAGCCAGAAATCGACCGTCGGCTGGAAGTCGGCCAACCCGACCATCATCATTGATCTCGGCAAGGTGGAGCCGATCGGCAGGATCACGCTGCACACGGTCGGCGGCGGGGTCGCCGGAGTCCGCTTTCCGGAAAAAATCACCTGCCATGTCAGCGACGACGGCGAACATTTCTACCCGGCGGCGACGCTGACTTCAGGAGAACTCTTTCAGGGAGGGCTCAAATGGTATCCCCATCCCTTTGCCTCGGAACCGCTCAAGACCCGGGGGCGCTATGTCATGCTTCATATCGAGCGCTCGGGAAACACTTTCTTCACCGATGAGATCGAGGTCGAACGGGGCGATTTCGACGCCGCTTCCGTCGTCTTCACCGGCACGCCGCTCAACCGTCGACAGATCGCGTTTGCCGCGTGGGGTTTGAAACCGGAAAGCTACCATCGCGGGCACTTCCCCGAAACGCCGCATATCGACTGGGCGATCCCCCTGAGCGGCAAAGCCCCCAGGGCGATCATCCTCAACTCCACCCAAACGATGCGCGACGTGGTGGAGATCGTCCAGCGGCTCGACCTCGACTACACCCCCCTCCCCTTCTGGTCGTACTATCGACCGGATGAGACCCTCCCGGAGTTTACGCTGGAACAGATCCGGCAGAACCTCCCGGCCTGCGAGGTGATGATCGTCGGCGGCCTGCGCTGGAAGGCGATTTCCCCCGAGGTGCAGGAGGCCATCCGCGAACGGGTCCGCGAGGGCATGGGGCTGGTCGTTGTGGAGGTCAAGCCCGATTGGCTCGCCCCGGTGGCCGATTTCTTCACGGAAGCCCCGCTGGAAGGGGACCAGGGGCTCTTTGATCTCCTCCCGATGGAACGGATTCCCGCCTACCGGAAGCCGAAGAAAGGCGGGCATTTCCAGTTGGCCAGCTACGGCAAGGGGCGCGTCGCCAAGGTCCAACCTTCCCGCTTTACCCGGTCCGCCAGCTTTCTCCTGCCCGGGTTTGAACTCGCCGATTATCTCGACCGGACCAACGGGCCGCTGGAGTATTACTTTGCCGCTTTCAACAAGCTGGTGCTCTGGGCGGCGCAACGTGAAACGCACGGCCTGGCATCGCTGGAGGCTTCGCCGGAACGGTTGACCGTCACCACCACCAGCACTCCGGCGGGGGCGCGACTGCGCGTCATCGTTCGCAACCCGTTCTTTGAAGAGATCGACCGGCAGGTCCGCGACCTTCCCGAAAACGGGAAAAGCGTGGTGTTTACGCTTCCCGGCAAAACGCCGGGCGGGACTTATGCCGTCGATGTCTGGTTGCTTGATGCCAAAGACCGGGTGATCGACTACGGGGCGACGGCGTATCAGATCGGGCATGCCGAAACAATCCGCGAAATCGCCATTGCCAAGCCGCTCTTCAATGAAGGCGAGCCGGTCGCCGCCACGGTTCATGTGCAAGGGGCGACGGCGGGGCTCACGGTGCGGGCCACGCTCTTTGATACCGAAGAGCGCCAGGTCTCGCCGATGCAGGAAGTCCCGGTCGCTCCCTCCGGGGAGGCTACCCTCCAGCTTCCCTACCCCCACGCGCATACGCTGGCCGCACGCCTGTTTATCGAACTAGTCAAGGCGGATACGGTGCTCGACGCACGGCGGGAACGGGTCTGGATCGACCGGCCCGAGCCGGACGATTTTTCCTTCATCGGCTGGTATGCTCCCAGCAGCCAACCCTCTGCCGCCTACGCCATGAAACTTCTGCGCGGACTCGGGGTCGACATGTACGCCGCTTTATACACCCGGAAACGGGTCGAGAGCGCTGCGTATGGCAATATCCGCTTTGCCCCGGAAAACATTGCGCCGGTCTGGACGCCGGAACCCGCCGCGGATGATCTCGTGCGGGTGCCGTGCCTGACCGACCCGGCCCATCGCGAAAAAGTGGAAACCCGCCTGCGGGAAATGGCGCGGGAAGCGCGGCCTTTCGGCGCGCTCGAATGGTCGCTTGGCGATGAACAGAAGCTGGCGGAGCGGGAAGCCTATTGTCTTTCGCCCAGTTGCCTCGCCGGGTTCCGCACCTACCTGCAAGGACGCTACCCCGATCTCCCGGCGCTCAATGAAAGCTGGGGCAGCCGGTTCGGGACGTGGGAGGAGGTCCGGCCGGTGCCGCTCCAGCAGCTCGACCCCTCCGGCTCGCTTGCGCCGTGGGTCGAACACCGTCGCTATATGGAGAGCGTCTTTGCGAAGTACCACGCCCGGGCGCATCGGGTGATCTCCGGCGAGATCCCGCGCGCGCGGGTCGGCCTCTCCGGAACCCAGAACCAGACTTCCTATAACGGCTACGACTGGTGGAAACTGATGAGGGCGGTCGATCACCTGAGCGGGTACGGCGGCGTGCAGGTGGCGCTTCAACGCTCGTTCATGAAGCCGAAAACCTTCTTTACGACCTTCCTCGGCTACGACTACACCGACTCCGACGAACAATCCGCGCGCTCCAAGCCGTGGGAACTCCTTTTCAACGGCGCCAACGGGATCAACTACTACACGCTGGTCTCCGGCTCGATGGACTGCCCCCTCTTCCATACCGACCTGAGCCCGACACGGCAGGCCGGGTGGCTCTTTGAAGAAGTGGCGGAACTCAAAAGCGGCATCGGGCGGCTCTTTATGGAAAGCCGGTATGGCCACGACGGCATCGCCATTCACTATTCACCGGCGAGCCGCCATGTGGCGACGGCGGTCGGGCTGGATGAAGCCCACAACAAACGGCGGAAGTTCGAGGTCAACCTGATGAACGTCGCCAAGATCCTCACCGACACCCATTACCAGTACCGGTTCGTACACGGCGAGCAGATCCGCGCGGGCGAACTCTCCAGGGAAAAAGTGCTCTTCCTCCCGTGGAGTTCCGCCATCGGCAACGAAGAGGCGAAAGCGATCCGGCAATTTGTCGAACAGGGGGGCACCGTCATCGCCGATGCGTATTGCGGGATTCGCGATGAACACGGCAAACCGGCGGACCAGCTTGGCGACCTCTTCGGCGTGCGCCAGTCGCTCACCCCGCCGGCGCTCAAGGATGAGACGATGACGATCACCCATGCTGCCGGGCCAACCCCGGCCGCGGTTGCGGTCACCTCCGGAAGCGCCGATCTCCGGCTGACCGGCGGCACCGCCCGGGGCCGCGTCGGAGAGACCCCGGCGCTGATCGTACACCGCCATGGAAAAGGGCGCGCCATCTTCCTCAATGCCAGCTTTTCCAATTACGCCGAAGAGGCTTCCGGCGGCGTGGGCGGTGAAATCCAGATCGAAAAAGTCAGTCAACTGACGGTCACTCAACCGATCCGCCAACTGGTTGCCTCCCTTCTCAAGGAAGCCGGGGTCGAGCCGCCGGTCATCGTCACTTCCGCCAGCGAAGATGTGGCCGAAGTCAAACCGTCCCGGTTTCAACTCGGCGAAATCGGGCTTCTGGGCGTGACGCGCACCCGGGAAGCGGGGGCGGTCGATCGGGAAGACCGGCTCGCGTGTACCATCCGGTTCGAATCGCCCGCTTATCTCTATGAATCGAGAAGCGGAGCCTTCCTCGGGAAAAAAGACCGGGTGGAGACTGCGCTCGTCCGGGGTTTGCCGAAAGTGTATGCCGCTCTTCCCTACGCGGTCAAATCGCTCGCGCTCTCCGCAGCGGCGACCGCCCGGCCCGGCGAAGTCGTGAAGCTGGAAGCGGCGATCGAGCGCGAAGGAGAAAGCCAACCCGGCACCCATCTTTTCCACCTTTCGGTGATCGGCCCCGACGGGAAGGAAAAAGCGGTCTACGCGCAAAATCTGCTGGCGGGCGCAGGAAAGACGATCGCGGAGATCCCCTTTGCCTACAACGACCCCGCAGGCGAATGGAAGTTGCAGGTGCGCGATGTCGCCACCGGCGTCACGGCGTCGACCGTCATCCGACTCGGCACAGCTTCGCTGTAGCGGATCAGGGGAGCCGCTCCAGAAATTCGTCGAGCCACGCCTCTTCACCGAGATGGCAGGCAAACCGCTTCTCCCGGGTGTGTCCCCATTGCTCCGGCGGGGTGAGGACATCCTCGTTGTCGTGGCTGTCGGAGCCCCCTGTCGAAAGGAGACCGTGCTCCCGGCAATAGGCGCGGTAAAAGGCCGTCTGTTCGGGATGAACCGAGCGGTGGGCGCATTCGATCCCGTCGAGGCCGCACTCTTCGCGCAGAGCGTCCATGCGCTGCCGATTTCTGTCCTGAAAGTAGCCGGCCGGGTGGGCGATGACGACCAGACCGCCCGCCTGCTTCACAGCGGGGACGACCCGTTCCACCGAAGGGTAGCACGGTGTGGCCAGCTCTTTGGGCAGACGCTGGAGCAATGCCGCACGCTCCCCGGGGTTCGCGATGAAGCCGCGCCGGATAAAGTAGTCGATCTCTGTCTTGCCCCGGACATGCGTGGCCCCCTGCCGTTCCAGCGTCCTCTCCGGCCGGTAGCTGCGCAACAGGGCAAGGTGCTCCTCGCTGCTGTAATCAAAGCCGAGCGCCTGCATCTGGCGGACCCTCGCCGCTCCGGCCGCCCGCTGCCACTCGTGGTATTCGTCGAGCACCTGCGCCAGAAGGCCGCAAGGCTGGAGCGGAAGACCATAGCAGAGCAGATCGACCGCGCCGATCGAGGTGTTGACCGTCAGTTCCGCCGCGACGATCCAGCGGATATCGGGATAATCGGCGGCGATCCGGACAAGATCCGGCAGCGCATCAAGGTTATGGTGTTCGGTGATCGCCAGACAGCGGAGACCAAGCTCCCGCGCGCGTCGAAAATGAACCTCCGGATCGGCCAGTGCATCGTAACTCCAGTAGGTATGGAGATGGAGATCGTAGAGAGCAGGGGTGTTTTTCATCGCCGCCCCGTATTTCACCAGATTGGCGGGTGCGAATGAAGAATTATCGGAAAAAAGTATGCCGTCGGATTTAAATCCGTTTTAGACGCGATTATAGGCTGGTCAAAGTTTTCTTCGTACCGTAGGTTTTGCGGCAATACCTACCTATGGCCAAAACCGACGCCCCAGTTGACAAAGTCACCCTTGAACAGAACAAGAACCTCGAACTTGCCATTCAGCAGATCGAGAAGGATTTCGGAAATGGCGCGATCATGCGCCTTGGAGACAAGACCTCCATGCAGATCGAAGTCATCCCCTCCGGGAATATCCTGATCGACCGGGCCCTCGGGGTCGGCGGCTTCCCACGCGGGCGGATCATCGAAATTTACGGTCCGGAGTCGTCCGGGAAAACGACGCTGACCCTGACCGTCATCGCCCAGGCGCAGAAACTTGGCGGCCAGGCGGCGTTCATCGACGTGGAACACGCGCTCGACCCGCAGTACGCCCGCAAACTCGGCGTCAATGTCGACGACCTGCTCGTCTCCCAGCCGAGTTCCGGGGAAGAGGCGCTGCGCATCTGCGAAACGTTGATCCGCTCCAACGCGCTGGATGTCGTCGTGCTCGACTCGGTGGCGGCGCTGGTCACCAAGTCGGAACTCGACGGCGAAATCGGCGATACCACCGTCGGCGCGCAGGCGCGGCTGATGAGCGCGGCGCTGCGCAAGCTGACCGCCCACATCTCCAAGGCGCGGACCACCTGCATCTTCACCAACCAGATCCGCGAAAAGATCGGCGTCATGTTCGGCAACCCGGAAACGACCCCGGGCGGGAAGGCGCTCAAGTTTTACTCCAGCGTACGGTGCGACATCCGCCGCATCGGCGCGATCAAGACCAACGACGGCACCATCACCGGCAACCGCACCAAGCTGAAGATCGTCAAAAACAAGGTCGCCCCGCCCTTTACCGATTGCGAGTTCGACATCATGTACAATGAAGGGATCTCCTCGACCGGTTCGCTGCTCGACCTCGCGCTCGAACAGCGCATCATCGAAAAACGGGGTTCGTGGCTGAGCTACAACGGCAGCCAGCTCGCCCAGGGACGCGACGCGGCCAAGGACACGCTCAAGAACAATCCCGAGCTGTATGCCGAAATCGAGGCGCTGGTCAAAGCGAAGCTCGAAGAAGGCAAAGCGTGACGCCCCGGCGCGGAAGCGCCTTGATCGGATCATGGCGCGGGGATTTCGCCTCGCGCCACTTTTCTCCCGGCAGCACAGAGTCTTAAAATTGTATTATTTTTTGACTGTTTTCTCTTGCCGGATGGTTTCATCTCATGGAACGTCCGGGGATCATGAGCCAAAAGCCGCTTTCCGGTCTGCGCCCGTTTGAACGGGTGCGAAATTACATCCTCGATCCCGACCACGATATTGCCGGAAAAGGCGGTCGTCTCCCGACCATGCGGGATCTTGCGGGCCGCCTCGGCGTCAGCCTTGCCACCGTGCAAAACGTCTACCGGGCCTTGAAGGAAGAGGGGGCCATCACCACGCGCGTCGGCGACGGCGCTTACCTCTCCCCGGCGCTCCTCCGGAAAGCAAAAGGGGGCGATCTGCGCCTTTTCTGCAACCGTCCGCAGCCGATGGTCGACCGGAGCCATTCGCTCCAGAGCGGGTATTACGGCGCGCTGATGGAAACCTTGATGCACGGCAGACACACTTTCGATTTCTCCGTGCTCGATGATCGCTCCGATCCCACCGAGAAAGCCCGCGCGCTGTTTCGGGACGGCGAACTGGATGCCCTGCTGATCTTCCCTTTCTCCCCGTGCCAGCCGTTGATCGATGCCTGCGACGAGGAAAAAATCCCGTATGCCACCATTCACCCGGCCAACGCCGCCGCCAGCGCCAACTTCGTGACGCCCGATTATTTCGACGCCGGTTATCAGATCGGCAAAGCCGCGCACGCCGTCGGTCATCAAAAAATCGTCTTCTTCAGCTACGACCGCCCCATCACCAGTTCCACGGGATGGGCGCTCCTTGGCGGCATGACCAACGGGCTGCTTGAAGAAAAGGCCACGGTCTCCCTGGAACGGGTGCCGCTGAACTTTGAAAAACGGGATGAGGAAGTGACGGCATCGTGGCTGAAGGAACATCGGCGCAACCTCCCGCAACTGATCGTCTGCCATCGCTTCAACAGCTACCGGTTCGTGCTGGAGGCGCTTGCGAAAATGAACGTTTCCGTCCCCGGAGAAGTCAGCGTGATCTCCCGCGATGCCGATGAAAAACAAGCCGCTGCCGCCGGCGTGACCCGGCTGGCGATCCCCTACGAAACCGTCTGCCGCACGGCCATCGACCTGATCGTCCGGCGGATCGCGATGAAAGGGGAGCCGCTTCCCGGCATCAGGGTGCCGCTGGCATTTACGGGCGGCGCGACCACTTCCCCGGAGTTCAATCGCCAGCTCGGATTGAGATGACATTCAGGGGTTTAATACAAAATTAAATACAATCCTCTAAAATAATTTAATATTTTGTATTGACCCAACCTTCCATTTCCGTTTGATTCGGGTGCGTCACCCCACAACCGGGCTGGCGATTGTCAGCCTCATTTTCAATTCACTGACGCATCGCGATGAAACGAACCCTCCTCTTTCCCGCCCTTTTCACCCTCGCCTGCCTTGGTTCCGTCTCCGCCGCGCGGGCCGCGACGTACGAAGTCACGGTGACCACCAACCCCACCGATAAAACATGGAACTGGACGGACCCCGCCACCTGGGTCGGCTCGCCCGCCAGTTACCCCTCCGCCTCCAACGACGAAGTCCTCTTCCCCTCGTATTCTCCGGTCCGGACACTCCATCTCGATCTGGAAGAGACAAGCATCGGGGCGTTCCGGACGACGGGAGAGAGCGTCGGCAGCAACTCCCACCGGCTCTACGCCGCAGCATCCCAGGCCGCGGCCTTGACGATCGGCACACTGGAAATCACCGGCCAAAGCCTGAGCATCGCAAACGGCGGGGACGGAGGGACGCTTTCCGTGACGGTCAGTCAACTCATCATTGACAGCGGTTCCAGCATTGACGTCGGCAGTGATACGGTCGGAAGCCTCGCGGCTTTCAATGTCAACGATGCCAGCACCATCGACGGGACGTTTAATTTCAATGGCATCGCCGGGCGAACTCCGGGGTTGAACCGCATCCTCCTCGGAGCGCTGGAACTCAATGGCTCCCTTTACGTTGGCGCGCGGGGGAACACGGACGCGTTTCTGGAGATCAGTTCACTGACCGGCTCCGGCACCCTGAACCTGACCACCAACAGCCATAAACCGGATGAAGGCGTCAGTGTGGGAACGCTGGTGATCGATTCCTCCAACGCCGCTCCGGCCAACTATGAGGGAAGCATCTCTCTCGGTATCCCCGACCCCGGCGGCTTTGCGTTTTCTGTCGTCAAGAAAGGATCCGGCACGCAGATCTTTTCCCGCAGTACCGGCAACACTTACAATGGCGGCACCATTATCGAAGAAGGCATTCTGGCCATCTCCACCACCAGCACGGGCATCGGTGTCAGCGGCCTTGGCTATGGAACGGTGGAAGTGCGCGACGGCGGAACGCTCGCCGGAAACGGGCGGATCAGGCTCAATGCCGGGGAATCGACCGTCGTCGAGTCCGGCGGCGTGATCGCGCCGAGCGCCCATCTCGCTTCCGGGTTCGCCGCCCTAACTTTCAGCAGCTACGCACAACCCGCCGGAGCCATCCTCACTCTGGAAGAAGGCGCTACCTTCCGCTTCCGGCTCGGCCCGGACAACGGCAGCGACCTGGTCGCGTTCATCAATTATCACGATGGCGGGCTGGCGCTCCCCTCCGGCGATCTGACCCTCCGTTTCGAAAATGCGCAGGAAGGGACTTTTACCCTCTTTAGTTTTAACAGTATTGAAGGTTCCGAACTCGAAGCGCTCTCGCAGTCGCTTCTCTTCGACGCCGAGAGCTTCCAGGGAGTCTTCGGCCACGACGCATTGACGATCTTTGTCGAAGTCACCGCCATTCCGGAACCCGCCACCGTCGCGCTCGTCATGATCGGGCTTTCAGCCATCGGCGCGAGCCAATGGGCTAAAAGCAGAAAAAGCTAGTCAAACCGATGCCGATCCCTCCTTCCAGATCCTCGCCTGCCTTCAGTGTGCTGGAGCTGTGCGTGGCTCTTGCATTGGCCGCCATCCTCGCCGTGTTCCTCAACAGCGTGCTGGCAAAGACACGAACGGCCAACCGGCAGGCGCTCGACCCGATCCACCTCCGGCAGATTGGTGTAACGCTGAATCTCTACATCACCGATCACCAACAACGCCTGCCGGCCATCAGCAATCCAGTGCCGGTCAAAACGCTGGCGCAATACCTTGGCTATATCCACTCCACCAACGACTGGAGCAACGATTCCAGCACGCCAAAAAATTCCATCTTCAAACCGGCCGCCAACCAGCGGGTGATCCGGCAGCTCTTCACCAGCGGTTACGATGATCGCGACCGACCCGATCCGCTCAATTCCTTTGCCACCAATTCTTATATCGGATCAGATCCCAACGAAGTCGGCAGCGAAAGCGCCCGAGCCGAACGATGGAACGAGATCGTCAATCCCGGCAGGAAAATCTATATGATTCCCGCCCGGTTTATCGCCACACCGTACCATACCAGCTTCTCGGGAAGCAGCAGTTTCACGTTTTTCCGATCCGGAAATGCACCCGATGAAAAGAGCCGCTTTCCGGCCCTCTTTGTCGACGGCCATACCGAAATGTTTGACCCGTACCTTTCCGGAACCAGCCTCAACGACGCTCACCGACGCTGGCTCCGGCCCAAAGATCCCAAGGAATAAACCGATGAATTGCCATCCTTCTCTTTTCACCATCGCAGCCCTCCTTGCCATCGTGTTTGCAAGCGGGTGCGCACCAATGAACAAACCGCCGGTTGCGCATTACCGCAGCGAACCCCAACCGGGTGTGCCGGTCCTCCATGTGGCCCCGGAGGGAAGCGACACCGCAACCGGTGAAGCGACCCATCCGCTCAAAACCGTTTCCGCCGCGATCGGAAGGCTTGCTGGCGGCGGCGTGATCCGGCTGGCCCCGGGAGTCTACCATGAACGGATCACGGTGACGACCCGGGCGACCCCCGTAGCTCCGCTCATTATCGAAGGAGCCCTTTCCGCAGAGGGACGCAGGCTTTCCACCGTGGATGGAAGCACCCCGCTCGATCCCGCTTCATGGAAGCCACGGCCCGACCTTGGCCCGGGAGTCTATGCCTGCCCGATCGCCGATCCGCACCTCCTCCTCGTCAACCATCTCAGCGTCGCCCGGCTGCATTGGGACATCGACTTTAAGGGAAACAATAAAAAGGAGCATTACCTTGCCAGCGAAGTGCTCGCCTGGCCCCCGGATCACCGGATCACCACCCACTACCGTGAGGAATCGATCCCCTTCTGGGAAACGATCGGGGGTGTTTACTCTCCCGGCAAGGATTTGAAGGAAGTCTACCTCCGGCTGTACCGGGAACGCGACCCGCGCAAGGAGTTGACCGCCGTCAGCCTGGCGGGACCGGTGATCTCCCTCCACGGTTCACAATACGTCCAGTTGCGGGATCTGGCGATCTGCGGAGGGGAATACGGGGTGGAAATCGGCGGCGAAGGAACGGCTCACAACACCGTGGAAAACTGCTTCATCATCCACGGACGCAAGCGCATTCTGGTGAATGCGGGTGCGAGCGGGACGGTTCTGAAAGGGAATCAGATCAGGATCGGCTTTATTGGACAGAAACCCGGAACATGGAGTGGTCAAAACCCGGCAGCCGCCCGGAAAGAATTTGTTTATCTCTATTTCAAATACTGGGCGTCTCCCCGTGGGTTTTCCGATGACGTCTCCATCGAAGTGGAGAAGGAAAGCCGCGGCACGCTCATCGAAGGCAACCGGCTTGAGGGAGGGTTGATCGGCGTCGGCCTTTCCGGCGGGGATGAAGTCACGGTGCGCGGCAATACCATTCGCCACTTTTCCAGCGTCGGCACCGTCATTCGGGCCGGGGGCGATGTGGCGGTGTACGACGGCAATCTCTTTGAGGATTGCAACATCAGCATCCGCCCTCACAACCTCAACGGCCCCGGGCCGCAACGGCACCTCTGGTTTTTGCGCAATGTCAGCATTAGAAAACCGGACGCGGGAAGCCATATCTATTGTCACGTCTCGCCAGGCACGCATCCCTACCCGGACCATCAGGTCATCTTCGCGCAGAACACCTTTATCGGGGGACACCTGGGAATTTTTCTGCCACGGTCCCTCCAGGGGACGCAGGGTTTCCAGATGATCAACAATCGCTTCATCGGCTGCTCCCGAGCCATCAGCGGGACCGTCTCCTATTTCAAACAACACTCGATGTTTGGCTATTTCGATTACAACCAGATCATCGGCGGCGAAATTGGCAGGCATGGCGTACCGGTCTGGTATGGGCAGCATAATCTTGACGACACCAAGGCCGCCGGGTGGAGGGTGGGCGAAAACAGCGTCCGGCTTCCCACGCCCGACCGGGGCCGCGGCGCGGGTCTCGATCTCTCCCGGCCTTATGAGGTGGACGGCAAATCTTTCCCCGCCCTCTCGGAGTTGATGCCGGGGTATGGCTCCGGCCCCATGCCGCCGGACCTCGGCGCGCCCGCCCCGTTGCCGCCCGCCATTGGCAAAATTTATGATAACTGACCTGCTCACGGAGCCTTGCCGCTCCATCGACCCCGCGTTTGTAAAAGCGTGGCAACGCGGCCTCGACGTCCTGCAACCGACCCCTTCCGAGTTGAAACACGGGCAGGAACTCCACCGCAGCCTGACCATCTGCGAACACTATGGATTCCTCCCTGAAATCTGGAGCGAACGGGCCGTGGCGTCGTATCTCTCTGCGGGCGACGGGTTGAGCTATGTCGATTTCCAACGGCAGCAAAGCTACCTGCGCACTGCCGACTTTGCGCAAAGCCCCGAAACGCGCGAAGCGTTTCTGGCTGCGCTGCGGCAGGCGGGAGTGCACGGCCTCGTTCTGCCGGTCAATGACTATGGAGAGTCGATTGCCGACGCCATGGTGCGGATCGCCGCCTATCGGCATCTCTGTCTGGAGTTTTCCGACGCGTTGTTCCAGACGACCAAAACCGACGACATTGAACAGGCCCGGCGGGACGGTTCCACGGCCCTCATCTTCAGCCTGAGCGGACTGCCGCTCTTCGGTGCGGGGGAAATGACCGACCCCGGCGCGCTGCTCGACTGGGTGGAAATCTGGTACGGGATGGGGGTGCGCTTCATGCACGTCGGCTACAACCGGCGCAATGTGTTTGCCGACGGCTGCGGCGAACGCAACGACGGCGGTTTGAGCGAACTGGGGCGCGATCTGGTGGCGAAAATGAACGAGGTCGGGATGATCGTCGATGTCCCCCACAGCAGCCGCCGGACGCTGCTGGAAGCGGTGGAAATTTCCACCCGGCCGGTCATCGCCAGCCACATCGGATGCCAGGCGGTCTTCGACGGCGCCCGCTGCAAAAGCGATGAAGAAATCAAAGCCATCGCCTCCACCGGCGGGTACGTCGGCATTTACAGCATCCCGTCGTTTCTGGGAGACCATGCGGACCTCAACCAGATGCTTCGCCACGTGGAGCATGCCATCCGCGTCGTCGGCCCGGAACACGTGGTGATCAGCACCGACCTCGGCCACAAAACCGAACCGCCGCAACCGCTCCCGAGAGTCAGGGGAGGATGGCGGCGCAGGATGGCCGCAGGGCGCAACCCGTTCAAGGCCGAAGGAAAAGATAGCGCGGAGCATTTCGGCGGCAGCCTCGCCTGGACGAACCGTCCGCTGATCACCGTTGGCCTGGTGAAAATGGGGCTCCGTGACGACGAAATCGCCAAAATCCATTACGGAAACCTCCGTCGCGTCCTGGGATAGGTTTGGCATCAAGGCATCCCTGCCTCCCCTCCGACCCGCCACCAATGCGGGAAAAGGAGGCGGTAACGCCGCTCGTTAAACCGGTAATCAACCAGCAGCGCCGAGCCGTGGTCCTCCTCCGCGCGGATCAGCCGCCCGACCGCCTGGAGCACGCGCTGCATTCCGGGGAAACGGTAGGCGTAGTCAAACCCGGCACCGTGGGTCGCCTCGAAATAAAGCTGGAGCAGATCGCGCTCCAGTGAAAGTCGCGGCAGGCCGACGCCGATCACGGTTACCGCTTCGAGCCGCTCTCCGGGAAGGTCGATCCCCTCGGCAAAAATCCCGCCGAGCACGGCCAGCCCGACCCCTTCGGCTCCCGGTTCGAAGCGGGCGAGAAACGCGCCCCGCTCCGCTTCGTTCATCGCCGCGGTCTGGGAAAAAAGAAACCGTCCCTGCGGCAGAAGCGGCGAAAGCTCCTCCTCCAGCGTCGCCAGGTAGGCGAGCGACGGGCAGAAAACCAGATGATTGCCGCGCCGCTCCTCCAGATGCCGCGCCACGCTCCGGGCGACTTCCGGCAGCGACGCCGAACGCCCCTTGTAGGTGACATCGAGCGGACGGATGGCGAGCCCCATCTGTTCAGGCTCGAAAGGAGAGGCAAACTGCACCGCTTCATCCGCCACGTCGCACCCGAGCAGGTCGCGGAAATAGTCGAGCGGCGAGAGGGTCGCGGAAAAAAAGACCGTGGTGCGCAATCCCTTCAACACCTCGCGCAGGCGCTGCGATGGGTCGAGGCAGAAGAGGGTCGCGCGTTGCTGCGCCGGGTCGACGATCGTCCGGCAGGTAGCGTCGTAATGATCCGCCGCACGGAGAAACGCGCCGATGGCAAACCACGGCTCCAGCCAGCCGGAAAGATCGCTCCCCGGCTCGAGTTCCGCCAGAAAGGCTTCGATGGAGTAAGTCGTCTGGCGCAGCAGCGTGATCAACTCCGCCGGGGCCTGCGCAAAGGCGATCGCCCCGTCGTGGTGCGGGCGCGGCGGCACGCTCCCCGGCTCCGGTTCCGCCGGGGGGCCCGCCGGTTCCGCCCCCTTCAGGAGAAACGCCTCCAGCGCCTCGCGCGCTTCGGCCACCGCCTTGCGCGCGCGATTTAACCCCCGCCCCTTCAGGCGGCTCGGCCCGATCTCCAGTTCCCCCGGCTGCAACGAAGCCGAGTGCATCTCGCGACTGCGATCGACCAGGTTGTGCGACTCGTCGACCAGCACCACATGCCGCGCCGGACCTTCGCCGAAATGCCGCTGCAAACGGGCGGTCGGGTCAAAAACGTAGTTGAAATCGCCCACCACCACGTCGGTCCAGAGCGAGGCGTCGAGCGAAAGCTCAAACGGGCAGACCTGATGCTTGCGGGCGACCGCCTCCACCGTGTCGCGGTCGAGGTGTTCGCAGGCGAGCAGTTCGCGCACCGCCGGTTTGAACCGGTCGTAGTAGCCGATGGCAAACGGGCAGGCCCGGGGGTCGCACGGCTGGGGGCCGAAGCAGATCCGCTCCTTGGCCGTCAGCATCAGGCTGCGCAGCCGCACCCCTTCCTTGCGCAGTTTTCCGAGCGCTTCTTCGGCGGCGTGTCGCCCGGGGGTCTTGGCGGTAACGTAGAAAACCTGCCCCTCGCCGAGCAGCGGCAATGCCTTGATGGCGGGAAAAAGGGTCGCCATCGTCTTGCCAAGCCCGGTCGGCGCCTCCACCAGCAGGCGACCGCCATCGCGGACCGCCCGGTAAACCCGCCGCGCCAGCGCCCGCTGCCCCGCCCGGAAACCGCCAAAGGGAAAACCGACCGCCGCCAGCGAAGCATCACGCGTTGCCTTCCACGCCGCCTGCTCCCCCACCCACTCCAGCCACGGGGCGAGGGTCGCCTCCAGAAACCCGGCCAGTTCCGCCGCCGTCGCGCCGGAACGGAAGATCGTCTCCTCATCAATCTGGTAGTCGAGGTAGGTCAGGTGCAGTTCGACCGCTTCCCAGCCGTGTTCCATTGTCAGGAGCGCCCCGTAGAGCCGCAACTGCGCGAGGTGCAACGGATCTTCCCGGCCCGACCAGCGCGCATCGACGGTCTTGATCTCCTCGATCACCGGCGGCCCGCCCCCCTCCAGCACGCCGTCGACCCGACCCGTCAGGCGGAGCGCGATCCCGCCCCGCGTCAACACCCGTTCCACCGGCACTTCGGCGCGATACCCTTCGCCCCGCGCCTGTTGCAGGCGGCGGTGCCCCCGGGTTCCCTCCACGGCCCGGTTGGAAGGGCGGAACATCCCCTCGCCCACCAGGTCGCCGCTCCGGTAGACAAACTCCACCAGCGCGCGCACACTGGTCGAGCATTCATAGGGAGCGGATGGCATGGGAGAAAAAGCGGCGCGGGTCAACCGCAGAACCGTACCGTATCCCGCGCAATCCGCGACTTCAAAAGAATGCCACGCCCCCGCGCGAGGCGGAATTTCCGGTCTTGCGCATCGCTGCTGCTTGCTGTTTAACAAGTGGCGAACCTGCGGAACCTTGCCTCCCGTCCCCGTTCTCCTTTCTTTCTGATGTCATGACGCTCCCTCTTTCCACGAAAGCCTTTCGCTCCCTCGCGCCGCTGCTGCTGGCGGCCACGGCGCTCTCCGCCTGTAAAAAACCGATCGCGCTCGAAAAGCCGACGCCTCCCGCCGTGACGGTGACGCAGGCGGCGGAAAGGAAGGTCGATCTCTGGCACGAATACACCGGCCGCATTGAAGCGGTCGAAAGCGTGGAAGTCCGCTCGCGGGTGAGCGGGCACCTGGAGGAGATCCGCTTCAAGGATGGCGACGATGTCAAGAAGGGGGATGTTCTCTTCGTCATCGACAAGCGGTCCTTTGAAAACCAGTACCAGAGCGCGCTGGCCGAACTGGATCGCGTCAAGGCTTCCCGCGATCTCGCCCGGACCGAGGCCGAGCGGGCGGAGAAAGTCTTCAAGGCGAACGCCATGTCGCGCGAGGAGTATGAAAAACGGGCGGCCAGCTTCGCCGAAGCGACCAGCGTCGTCGCCACGGCGGAAGCGACGCTCGCCAACGCGAAGCTGCAACTCGACTTTGCGGAGATCACCTCGCCGATCGACGGCATCGCCGGGCGTCACCTCGTTTCCGTCGGCAACCTCGTCGCCACCGACGCCACCCCGCTGACCACGCTGGTCTCCGCCGATCCGGTCTACGCCTACTTCAAGATCAACGAAAGCCGGTTGCTGGAGTACATGAAACATTTCGCCACCGAAGGCGCGCCGGAAACCTGGGATTTCCCGGTCGCCGTCGGGCTGATGAACGACACCGGCTTCCCGCACCCCGGCAAGGTCGACTACATCGACAACCAGGTCGACCCGGCGACCGGCACCCTGCTGCTTCGCGCCACGGTGCCCAACCCGAAGAACAGCCTCGTGCCGGGGCTCTTCGCGCGCATCCGGATCGCCTCCGGCCAGGGGGGCATGCGCGTCGTCATCCCGCCGCGCGCCGTGACCAACAACCAGGACCGGAAGGTGGTCTACGTCGTCGGGGCCAACCAGGTCGTCGAGGAACGACAGGTGGAACTTGGCCCGATTGAAAACGGCGAGCGGGTCATCCTCTCCGGCCTGAAACCGGGCGAGACCTTCATCGTCGACGGCCTGCTCTATGCCCGCCCCGGCGCGCCGGTGACGCCGACCCCGCTCGCCGCGCCGCAATCGCCTGCCGAACAGACAGCGGCCGCCCCGTCGGCCAGCCCGGCAACGGCGAAGGTGGCCGATGCCACTGAACCGGCCACCGGGACCGCCGCCCCGTCGGACGCCGCGCCTTCCACGCCATGAATTTCTCCCACTTCTTCATCGACCGGCCGATCTTCGCGACGGTCCTTTCGGCGATCATCGTCCTGATCGGGGGGATCGCCATGAGCGTCCTGCCGGTCGACCAATACCCGCCGATCACCCCGCCGACCGTCTCGGTCACCGCCTTCTACCCCGGGGCCAATGCGCAGACCGTGGCGGAAACCGTTGCCGCGCCGATCGAGCGCGAGATCAACGGCGTCGAAAACATGCTCTACCTCTCGTCGCAAAACAGTGCGGATGGGGCGTTGAACATGACGGTCACTTTCAAACTCGGCACCGATCTCGACCAGGCACAGGTGCTCGTCCAGAACCGGGTTTCGACCGCCCTGCCGAAACTCCCCGAAGAGGTCCGCCGCACCGGGGTCGTCGTCAAGAAGCAGTCGCCGGACATGATGATGCTCATCGCGCTCTCCTCGCCCGATGGCCGTTATTCGCGCAATTACACCGACAACTATGCGCAGATCCAGCTCGTCGACCGGCTTTCGCGGCTCGAAGGGGTCGGCTCGGTCACCGTCTTCGGCTCGGAGTACGCCATGCGCATCTGGTTTGACCCGGAGCGGCTCGCCTCGCTCGGGATGACCGCCAGCGAAGTCGTTGCTTCCGTCAGCAGCCAGAATACCCAGATCGCCGCCGGGACGCTCGGCGCGATGCCCTCCCCTGCGGACACCCCGTTCCAGTTCACCCTCAACGCGCAGGGCCGCCTTCTTTCCAAGGAGGAGTTTGAATCGATCATCATCAAACGCGGCGACCATGGCTCGCTCGTCCGCCTGAGCGATGTGGCCCGGGTGGAACTCGGCAGCAAGGATTACAACATCGTCTCCTCGCTCAACAATCACCCGACCACCCTGCTCGGCATTTTCCAGTTGCCCGGCTCCAATGCGCTCGCCACCGCCGAACTGATTCACACGACGATGGAGGAGTTCAAAAAGGAATTCCCCGAGGGGCTGGAATATTCCATTCCGTACAACACGACGATCTTCATCGAAGAGTCGGTCAACTCGGTCAAGCACACGCTTTTTGAGGCGATCGTGCTCGTCATCCTCGTCGTCGTCCTCTTTTTGCAAAACTGGCGGGCGACGATCATCCCGCTGGTCGCCGTGCCGGTTTCGCTGATCGGGACCTTTGCCGTCATGGCGCTGATGGGCTTCTCGCTCAACAATATCTCGCTTTTCGGGCTCGTGCTGGCGATCGGGATCGTGGTCGACGACGCCATTCTTGTCGTTGAAAACGTCGAGCGCAACATGAACCTCGGCCTCAAACCGCGTGCCGCCACGCTTCAGGCGATGCGCGAGGTGAGCGGGCCGATTGTCGCGGTCTGCGCGGTGCTGATCGCGGTCTTCCTGCCGACGGCGTTCATCAGCGGGATCAGCGGGCAGTTCTACCGGCAGTTTGCGGTGACGATTGCCGTCTCGACCGTCATCTCGGCCTTCAACTCGCTCACCCTGAGCCCCGCGCTCTCGGCGCTGCTGCTCAAGCCGCACCACGCCAAGAAGGATTGGCTCGAAAAGGTGATGCAGACGGTGCTCGGCGGTTTCTTCCGGGTGTTCAACCGCTTCTTTGACGTTTCCATCGAACGCTACGGCAAGCTGGTCGGCGGGTTGACGCGGCGCGCGGCGATCGTCCTCCTCCTCTACGCGGGGCTGCTCGGGGCGACCTGGTACGGGTTCAAGGTGGTGCCCGGCGGGTTCATCCCGAATCAGGACAAGGGGTATGCGATCGTCGCCGGGATGCTCCCCGATGCCGCCAACCGCCAGCGCTCCGACGCGCTCGGCGCGGAAGTTTCCAAGGCGCTCAAGGAAATCCCGGGCGTGGCCGATGCGATCCTGATCAGCGGTTACTCGATGCTGAGCGGCTCCAACTCGCCGAACTCCTTCAGTATCTTCACCGTTTTTGAACCGTTCGACCAACGCAAAAACCCGGAGAAGAGCGCCGACCAGATCATCGCCACCGCGCGCAAGAAACTTCGCGCCTTTCATGAAGGGCTCATCCTCACTTTCGGGCCGCCGCCGGTCAGCGGTATGGGCAACGTCGGCGGGTTCGCGCTCCAGTTGCAGGATCGCGCCGGGCTCGGGTTCGAGGCGCTCCAGGGCGCGGTGCAACGTTTCGCCGCCGCCGCCAACGAACAGCCGGGGCTCACCAGCGTCTCCTCCACCTACCGTCCGAACGCACCGCAGTATTACATCGAGATCGACCGTGAAAAGGCGGAGACGATGGGCGTTCCCGTCACCAACATCTTCCAGACGCTTCAGGTCTATCTCGGCTCGGCGTATGTGAACGACTTCACCCTCTCGGGCCGCAGTTTCCAGGTGCTGGCGCAGGCAGACGCCGCCTTCCGGGGGAGCCCCGACGACATTGCGCTCCTCCAGACGCGCAACGATGCGGGCGAAATGGTGCCGCTCGGCTCGCTCGTCACCGTCCGCGACACCTACGGCCCTTCCAACGTCAACCGCTACAACCTTTACAACGCGGCCGACCTGAACGGCGACACCGCCCCCGGCTTCTCCTCCGGGCAGGCGATCGCCACCATTGAGGAACTCGCCCGGCGCGAACTCCCGACCGGGATCGGCTACGAATGGACCGGGCTCACGCTTCAACAGATCCTTGCCGGGAATACGGCGATCTTCATCTTCCCGCTCTGCGTCCTGCTCGTCTTCCTCGTCCTCGCCGCCCAGTATGAAAGCTGGAGCATGCCGCTTTCGATCATCCTGATCGTCCCGATGGTGCTCCTCTCATCGCTCGTGGGGCTCTATATCGCCGGGAAGGACAACAACATCTTTACGCAGATCGGCTTCGTCGTCCTTGTCGGGCTCGCGGCCAAGAATGCGATCCTGATCGTGGAATTTGCCCGGCAGCTCCAGCACGAAAAGAACCTCGACCGGTATGAAGCCGCCGTCGAAGCGTGCCGCCTGCGCCTGCGGCCGATCCTGATGACCTCCATGGCGTTTATCTGCGGGGTGATCCCGCTGGTGATCTCCAAGGGGGCCGGGGCGGAAATGCGCAACGACCTCGGGCTTGCCGTCTTTAGCGGGATGCTCGGCGTCACCTTCTTCGGCCTCCTGCTCACCCCGGTCTTTTACGTCGTCATCATGAAATTCGCCAAAAAGAAGGCGAATGAGGATGAGGACGACGGGGACGATGAGCCCGAAGCGGAAGCGCCAGCGCTGGAAGCGAGCGTGAAGTAGAGTGAATCAATCCCGCTCCCCCGGAAGGTTGAGAAACGGGGATGACGGGACCAGCAGCCGAAGCTTTTTGGTGGAGAGATCGAACTCCCCGACAAACTGGCGCATGCCGAGGTAAAGTTTCTGTTCGTCGGACGAAAGCACCGATGAACCGGGGTAAAGCCTCCCCCACGGCGTGTCGGCAAAAAGCGTGGTAATCCCGCCCCAAGCCTCCACTTGCACGAGCGAATTGGAAAGCGTCACCAGCATGGAGCCATCGCGACAAACCGAAGCGGCGTACGGGGCAGAGGGGAGCCTGACGATGGTGACGGCCCGCCAGCGGGCGTTGGGCGGAGTCTGCACCAGACGAATGACGGAACCTTGCGACGTATGCCGGTGCTCCATCCCCTCAACGGCATGCCAGCCGGTCGGCAAACGGAAAAAATCGACGATCTGGTGATCCGAAATCTTGTAGTGCCTCCTTCCGTCCCGGCTGTACCAATGGAGCGCCCCGCCAAACTCGCCTTGGTTATAGCCGATGAGCCAGCCGTCAGCGACGCGCGCAAAGGAGGTCGCATTGGCGAAGGCCCCGTAAGCGGCCAATCGCACCGGCTTCGGGGCAAACGGAGGGAGATCGCGCTGCGGCGGCTCCCCGCTTGTCAATCGGGCGCATACCTGGCCGTGCGCCATGAAGACCCGCCACTGGTGGCGGGACCGGTTCGCCGCGAAGAATCGCACCTCGCGCTCGCTCCGGTTCAAGACCAGCGGAATAGAAACCTCCTGCCACAACGCCACCTCCTGCGGGTACTTTAATTCGGCACCGCCGAGCGTCGGCGCAAGCAGCAGGAAACTGCCAAAAAGTGCGCGATACCGTTTCAATGCCATTAAAATTCATCTTACCACGGGAACGCTCTGAAGAGAATCTCTGCATGCAACGCCGTGGACGGCGCGGAGGCCGTCCCAATTCCCGGTGCGGAAGTGCCATGGAGGCAATGGGATGATCCAACGCCAAAGCGTTACCGTCTATTAAATCCGGCCGCCGTCCCCGCGGTCACGAGTCGTAAACGGGTGGTCGGGCCGGTCGGCGTCGACTCCTTCGTAAAGCTCGGGCCGACGCAGGCGGAGCAGTTCCGAAGGCGGCACCAGCCGGTGCGATGCCGTGGATCGGTAACCTTCGAGATAACACCCCGGCTCGACTTCGCGCACCCCGTCCGGCACAAAAACGCCGCGCGGGGAATCGAGGTCGATCTCGGCGATCGCAACTCCCCGTGTGTAATACGGGCTGGCCGCGACCACGCCGCCCATCGGGTCGATCACATGACTCCGCTGCCCGGCATCCGAAAAAGCGAGGTGCGCCGAGACGATATAATGCCCGTTGTCCATGGCGCGGGCCTGGTTGAACTCCGTATTGAGCAGCCCGCTCGGACCCCACGACATGCTCGGGTTGAAAACGATGTCCGCCCCGGCCAGCGCAAAGAGGCGGTCGAGTTCCGGCGCGTAGACATCGCCGCAGAGACGGATGCCGATCCGGCCAAAGTCGGTATCAAAAACCTCCTGTCCGCACCCCCTGCCATAAAGCATGATGCGCGATTCGAAGACCTTCTCCCCCTCGCGGTTCCAGAGCCAGCCGTGACTGGAGCGCCGCCCGTTGTACTGCGCATCGTCCTCTGAAGGGGGGCGCACCCCGCCGATCAAAAGATAACTCCCCGCCTCCCGGGTCATCGCCACCATCTTTTCCAGAAGAGAGGCAATCGCCGGATCGTCAGGCCGACACCCCTGCTCCATTTCCGTCAAGACCACGATGTCGGGCTGCGCGGCGCAGGCTTCCCTGAGCAGCGCAAGTGGCACCGCATCGTCCTTGCCGATCTGGTCGCCGTAAAAGTGGCTCAAGATCGCCACCTTGATCTTCCGCTTCCGGTACTCCGGCTTCGGTCCGGGCTGGTACGGCTGGCGCAGCGCCCCGAAAAAACGCTTCCTCGAGTCGTTAAAATAGAGCCGCCAGAGATCGTTCCCGCGGTGCATCGGGATGTTAGCCCCCTTCTCAAGGCTGCGGCACCGCTGTTGCAGCCGCAGGTCGGCCATGGCAAGGCCGGAAGAAAAACCGGTCGAGGCGAGCTGCGCCCCGTTCTGGTCGAGGATGACCGACCCGGCCAGCGGCGAACCGGCGATCTCCATCTCCTCGTTGTGGACGATCGAAATCACCTCCGAGGAAGGGCGCGCGATCAGGAAAGGACGGTTGACATCAAGCGCACGGACCTTCGGGCTCAAGACCGAGTAAAAATGATCGTAAACCGGAGAAGGCCCTTCGAGGTGGATCAGGATCTCCGCCCCCTGCTGGCTGAGGCTCCAGTGGACTTCCGGAAAATAAAGATCGCTGCCGAGGCTTAGGCCCAGCATCCCGAGCGGGGTCGCGATCGGCCGGATGACGTTGCCCCGCTCAAAGGTTTCCCCCGGGAGCGCGTGCGTCTGTTCGGCTTCGCCCAGGATTTCCCCCCGGGCGGAAAAGACCACCCCTTTACGCCGGTTGCCCTCTTCCCAACCGGCGACGACGATCAGGCCGGCTTCCCGCGCCTGCCGTGCAAAAAAATCACGGGCTTCGGGTCCCTTCTTCCCCGCGGCTCCAAAGGGAACGACCGCGAGGAGCGCCCCGCGTGCAGCGGCCCGGCGCAGCCATCGCTCGAGCGAAGCGCTCTCCTGATCTTCAAGATCAATCGCCAGGACGGCTACGGGCAAAAAGGAATCATCATTCATAACAAAGTGCCTCCGCGCATGGTTGTAAACCAGATGGCGGCGAAAAACTACTCCAAAGCGGCGCGATCGGTCGCCTGAAGGCAGCCAAGAAGATACGGAAGGAGCTGTTTTTTGCGCGAAACCACGCCGTCGAGTTCCCATTGGTTGGGCCCCAGCGCCGGGTAGTCGATCTGCCGCCGGAACGCTTTCGCGCCGCAGACCAGCAGGATCGAGACCTTGGTGCTGATGTCGGTCACCAGCAGCGCGGAGAAAAGATAGCGCCCCGCGCGGCAATGCTGGTCGAGCGCTTCGAGCAACGCCGCCTGTTTCTCCTGAAACGGAGTGAAGCTCAGTTCCTCAATCTGCGCGACGCTGAAGCGCACCCCCTCCTCCTCGTACTCCTTGCAATCAACGTTGATTGCCGCCTCCGCGCTCATGGTCAGGAGCGGCGAGCCGACGGAAAAGATCGCCTCGGCCAGTTCCGCCGGGTCGGTTTCCGCGATTTCGGAGAGGTGCCGCAAGATTTCCCCGTCGACGGGCGTGGCGGTCGGCGAGGTGAGGTTGAGCGTGTCGGAGATCAGCCCTGCCATCAGCAGCCCCGCGACCGGTTTGGGGATCGGCACCCCTTCCTGGCGGTAGCACATCGCCACGATCGTCGAAGTCGACCCGACCGGGTTGTTCCAGAAAAGGATCGGTGCATCGGTGGCGAACCCGCCGATCCGGTGGTGGTCGAGGATCTCCACGATCGGCGTCTTCTCCGCTCCGGCGACCGCCTGGGAAAGCTCGTTGTGATCGACCAGGATCAACTGCCGCGGGATGGTTTTAAGAAAATCGCCCTTGGAGACAAGCCCGACGAGCCGTTGGCCCTCGAGCACCGGAAAGATGAACTGGCCGCTCCCGGAAGTCGCTTCGCGCGCCGTTTCCAGCAGCGTCTCCGGGGTGAAGCTGACGTAGTCGCCCTCCAGCATCCGCCCCACATTGATCGCGCCGCGCGCCATCAGGACGGTCGTGGCCGTATCCCCGGGCGAACTGAACATTGCCACCCCGCGCCGCTGCGCCGCCTCATGAAATTCCGGGGTGATCGGCAGGCCGCCCGTGACAATGATCGCGCGCACGCCCGATTCGATCGCCGCAAGGATGATTTCCGAGCGGTCACCGACGATCACCACCACCCGCCCGACTTCGTAGTCCGCGATTCGCTCGCGAAACGTCCGCTGGTCCATCGCGCCGACCAGCAGCAGGTAATCGCGGACGGTTTCGCAGCGCGAACCGACGACTGCCTCGCCGTTGATCGTCCGGATGATTTCCGCCAGCGAGGTCCGCACCACCCGGGCGTTGGCCGACGCTTCGGGCGCGGGGAAAAGGTGCTGCAACACCTTGAAAAGCGAGAGCAGGCCGAGGCATTCGTTGTCCGGGCCGACCACGGGCAGGCCGCGCATCTGGTGTTTTTCAATAACCTGAACCGCTTCGTAGATCGAAGAAGCCGCGCCGATCGTCACCAGTTCGCGCTCCATCACGTCGCGCACGCGGGGGGAGAGATCGGCCACAAACGACGGAGGCTCGACCCCGAATTTTTCCAGCGCAAAGTCGATCCGCTCGTTGGTGCTCCCCGCCCGGGCGGCCACGACGTTGGGGGTTCCCGTCAGCCGTTTGAGTTCTGCGTAACCGATGGCGGCGCAGATCGAGTCCATATCGGGGTTGCGGTGTCCGATGACGATCGTCTGCATCGGCGGTTCGTGGGTCTGAGCCATAACGAAAAAGGAACTAAAAAAACGAAGCGTATTGGAAAAGTGGACGAAAAATGAAAAAAAGGAGCGAAGCCGTCGGTGGCGTACACCGCATAAAACGACTTCGCTTGCTCCCCTCATTATCAACAGACCCGGGCCGGTTTTCCAAGCCCCGAAACACCGAAAATGACGGCAAATTCGCACCCGGCAGGCAACGGGCCCGCCCCTGCCCGCCGCACCCCCGCCCGGAAGAAAAGGCCGGGCTCCTTCAAAAAAAACGCGTTTCCCGAAAAAAACGTAAAAAAGGACTTGCGGTCCCCCGTTTTCACCCCTATACCTTTGCACCTCCTAAGCAGACCCTATCGTCCAGTGGCCTAGGACACCGCCCTTTCACGGCGGTAACACGGGTTCGAATCCCGTTAGGGTCGCCATTCATTCGAGTGGCGATCGGATAGGCAATGATCTTTTCCCCCTCCGGACGGCGGAGGACCGTTCACCCTTTGGATGGCGACAGGGCGCGCTTCATCTCTTCGAGCGGAATTTCAGCCAGCGAGCGAAAACAGCGCGTGGCGACCCGGGCCACCTCCGCCGGGCGAGCGGAAGGAACCGCCAGGCAGGTCATCCCGGCGTTCCGGGCCGCGGTGACGCCGACCAGGCTGTCTTCAAAGACCAGACACTGTTCGGGTGCGGCCCCAAGCTCCCTGGCGGCGGCCATCAGGAGGTCCGGTGCAGGTTGGCCCGCCGCCGCCGAGTCACTGCCCAGCTTCACCTTGAAGAGATGGGTGATCTCGGTCCGGTACAGGATCAGTTCAATGGCGGCCATGGGACTCCCCGAGACGATGGCCAGCGGCGCGACGGCGCGGGCGCGGGCCAGACACTCCAGTGCTCCCGGCATCAGCAGGACCGGCCCGTGACGCAGGCTCTCCAGCAGGGCATTCCGCAGGATGTTCCGGCACTCCGCAACGGAAAGCTCCGGTCGAAACTTCCGGTGAAGCGTCGCGGCAATGTCCGGGAGATTCATCCCTTTGTACTGGAGCGAAAGTTCTTCAGACCACGGGTGTCCCAGCCGCTTTAACAGCGTGGTTTCGGCGTGCTTCCAGTGCGGCGCGGTCAGGATGAGGGTATCGTCGAGATCAAAAATAACGGCGCTGCCAATGGGGTCCCGACCGGGGATATAAGGCGTCGGGAGGGTGATTGATGCCGAGATCAAATCAGAATAAGTGGTCATGATGGGTGAGCGTTGACGTGGTTCCCTGTTCCGGCGACATCAGTCGCTACCCACTGGAGATAAGGGAGCCCTTTCCCCGCAGCAAGTCGTTACTGGCCGGACACACGAATGTTACGCCCGCGCCACCCAATCGTCACAATACCCCTTCTGACAGCTCCCCCGGAGGGTGCGGGCTTCATCAGCGGTTCCCTTACTCCACACACCAGCTTGCCACGCGGAAACGGGTCACGGCTTCGTGGTCGAGGGTTGCCCCAAGGCCGGGTCGGTCGGGAACTTCGAGGGTCCCCTCGTGGACAGCGGGCGTTTCGACGAGGAGCGTCTGCTCCCTGACCCAAGAGGAACTCAAGTCACTAGCCATCTCGCAGGCAGGCGCGGCGGCGCACGCGTGCAGGCGCGCCATCTGCTGGATGCCGAGTTCCAGAGAGGAGCCGTGCCAGCACTGGGCGGAGACTCCGCTCAACATCCCCGCCGCCGCCAGAAAGCGGAACGCCGGTTGGCCCGCAACGTTATAGCCATCCGCCAGTTGCTCGCGCAGCGCGAAACAGACCAGTTCCAGGCTGCGCCCGTGCCAGATAAGCGGGACGGCAACTCCCTGCCGGGCGCGGTGCCACTCCGCCGGGGCCGCATGAGGAAACGGGTCTTCGATCCGCACGGCAAAAGGAAGACCGGCCGCTTTGCCAAAAAGGCGGCTGCTTTCGTGAAAACTCCGCCAGGCGCACATCGGGTCGACGGTAAACTCAAAATCGTGCGGGACCGAATCGGCGATTTCCGCCAACGCGTGAAGGGTGTCACCCTTTGCGTTGCATTTTAACTTCATCCCCTTGTAACCGGCGGCCACGGCCTGTTCGACCAACTGCGCCAGCACGTTCGCGGGCGGACGGTTGGCCCAGGCGTCGACACGGACCCGTTTGCGGAATTTTCCGCCCAGCAAGGACCATGCAGGCAACCCCGCCGCCTTTCCCATCGCATCAAGCCAAAGGGTTTCGACCAGGCTTTGTTCAAATCCCGTCGAATGACTCAATGGGCTGGGAGGAAACATGCCCGGCAGCGGCAGGCGCAGCGGCTCTTCGGCCCAACCGGTGGCGGGGTGGAAGCTCCGCAGGTTCCGGTTCAGGAGCGCGTTGAGCGTGCGGTCGACCCGGGCTCGCGACGTGCCGCGATCGGCCTCGCCGTAAGCGATCAATCCGTCAGCCGTGAACCCTTTGACAAGGGTGATGGAGGCGCGATCCCACGGCAGGCTGGCCTCGACGGAAGGAGCAAAAGGGAGGATGACGTCCGCGCGGGCCGGGACCACCACCTCTTCGACTTCAAAACGGGCAAAAGCAAGGGTGCTCATGAGATGACCAGGCTACGCCATTCCTGCTGCCGGTGAAAGTTGAGCACCTGGTGGTCCGACGTGGAGGAGAGCACCGGCTCCCGCCCGCGCGTGGCGTCGTAACGGCTGAAGGAGAATTTCAATGAGCAACCGCTTGGCTCGTCGGGCAGGCGCAGTTCGCTCAGCGGAATCCGCGCCAGCACCGACCACCGGCCCGGCTCGATCCAGACACGGCTTTGAAACACCTCGGGCGAAAGCTCGAAGTCTTGCATGACCGCGTGGCGCTTATCCCGGTCGACCAGATCGTCCCGGCTCGGGATGCGCAGTTGGAGATGGCAACCGTTGGGCGTGAGGTGAAACTCCTGGTACTCGGCCTGCGCGGCGCTGCGGAAAAACATCTCGAAGACATCTCCCTTTTCCCAGGTTTCGTCGTTAAGACCGGCGGCATCGGAATAAATGTCGTCGTCCTCCAGCTCGGCAAAGACGAGGAACTCCCCGGCCTGCCAGCCGGTGGCGACACTCGCGGGGCGGAAGGCGGGTTCCTGTTCCGTCAGCCACGCCTGCCGCAAAGGGAGGCGCTCCGAAGCGGCAAATGCAGCGCGCACCTGCGGGAGTTGAGAAATTTCGGCAGGCAGGGAAATCAGTGGAGCGGTCGTCATGGATTGGCAGGTTTCAGGGAAGATTGGCGGGTGGCAAGCCAGGAATGAACATCGTCAAACAGGGAATCGGGGAAATAACGCGCGGGCAAGGTGAGCGACAAGGCCGCCCCTCCATCGACCCGCAGGACCGAGCCGGTGATGAAACGCGCGCCCTTCGACGCCAGAAACAGGACGGCTTCGGCGATGTCTTCCGGCGTGCCGGCCACCGGCAGCGGCTGGTAACTTTCATACGCCGCTTCGATCCGGTCCCGAAACGCTTCAAAACAGTCATGCCAAAGCGCGGGGGGAACGATTTTCCGGATGGCGGAGGGCGGATCAATCGTGATGAAGCCGGGCTGGATGCAGTTCACGGTGATCCGGCGCGGGGCCAGCTCCACGGCGAGCGAGCGGGTCAGGCCAACGAGCGCCTGCTTGGTCATCCCGTAGAGGGAATAATTAGCGGTGCCAAATTCGCTCATGATGGAGCCGATGAAGATCAACGCTCCGCCGCGCTTTCCCATGGCAGGGGCCAGGGTGCCGGCCATGAGAAACGCCGAACGCTGGTTGATCGCTTCGACTTCCGCGTAGCTCTCCGGGGAGGTTTGATCCACGGGCGCAAACCGGCCGATGCCGACGTTGGAGACGCCCAGCGTCGGCGTCCAGCCTTCCCTGTGGCAAATCTCCAGAAGGCGCGGCCACGCCTGCGGATCGGCGAAGTCGGCTTCGCAAAAGACCACTTTCCCGGGCGAACCATGGGAGAGACGAACCGTCTCCCGGCCGCCATCGCCGTCATGATCGCCAAACACCACATTGGCTCCGGCCTTTGCCAGCGTCCGGACGATGCCGCGACCGATGCCGCGCGCACCCCCGCTGACCAGGGCGACCATCCCTGAACCGCGGGAATGGGGAACGTCATCCTCAGCTTCTTGATTCATCATGAAATTCAAACCGGCAAACTTGCAAAGATGCCGCAGAGTACCCCGGTCCGCGCCTTTTCGTCAAAGGCTGGAAGAGCACACGGGGGAAAAAACTCTTCCAGGCGTCGGAAGGGGAGCGGCAATTCCCCCCAATGAATCTCGAGGAATTTCGTTGCCTCCGTTTTCATTCCATAGTACATACCAACCAGTCGGAATGAAAGAAACTCCCGCCAAACGCAATCCCGTCGCGACCCGCGAACGACTGGTCTCCGCCGCGGTGCGCCTGATCCTGCGGCAGGGATTTTCGGCGACCTCGGTCGATCAGATCTGCGCCGAGGCCGGCGTGACCAAAGGCGGGTTCTTCCATCACTTCGAGAACAAGGATGCCATCGGCCTCGCCGCCGCCCAGGGGTGGTTTGACCACGTCACCCGGATCTACACCGAAGCCCTGCAGGGCGCGGACCCCGATCCCCTCGAACAACTGCATGCCTTCTTTGATGCGCTGGAAGGTTTTACCCGTGATCCCGACCAGCTCTGCGCCTGCGTCGTCGGCATGCTTTCGCAGGAAATGGCGCTGGTGCATCCCGGCTTCCAGTCAGCCGCCGCCGTTCACTTCACGGCCTGGACCGAAGGCGTCAAAAAACTGCTCGTCGCCGCCAGGGAGAAACACCCGCCCGTGCGGGATTTCGACCCGGAGGGCGTTGCCTGGTACATCAATTCCCTCTGGCAGGGCTCCATCGTGGTCGCCAAGGCGGTCCAGTCCGCTTCGATGTTCAGGGACAATCTCCGGATGGCGCGCGAATGGATCGATAGTTTCTTCGGTCTTCCCGCCGCCCCATAACCCTTTCGCGGTCCTGCAACCGCCAAAAAATCACCCTACTGCTAAAAACAACATGAATACCACCCAGCTACCCTACATCGACGGCTTCGTCCTCCCGATTCCCAAAAGCAACCTCGAAACCTATCAAAAGATGGCTGCCACGGCTGCAACCGTCTGGAAGGAGCACGGCGCACTTGACTACAAGGAGTGTGTCCTTGATGACGCCTGCATCGAGGGCACCCGGTCGTTCCCCGACCTTGCCGGAGCCAGGGAGGACGAGACCGTCGTCTTTGCCTATATCGTCTATCCCTCCCGCGAAGTCCGCGACGAAATCAATGCCAAGGTCATGGCCGACCCGCGCATCCGCGAAGCGTGCCCGGCGAACAACCCCGATGCCGCCATGCCGTTTGATTGCTCCAAGATGGCGTACGGCGGCTTTCAAACCATCGTCTCCGCCTGACCCGCGCCACTCCACGACATCCAAAGTTCCACCTACCCACCCACCCCATGCCTGCCCATACCGTTCAACTCCACCGCGTGCTGCGCACCACCCCCGAACGCCTCTACCGCGCCTTTACCGATCCCGACGCCCTCGTCAAATGGCTGCCGCCCAATGGCTTCACCGCCAAGGTCCATCACATGGAGGTCCGCGTCGGCGGCACCTTCAGGATGTCGTTCACCAACTTCACCACCGGCAACAGCCATTCCTTCGGCGGCACCTACCTGGAACTGGTTCCCCATGAACGCCTTCGCTATACCGACCGTTTCGACGATCCGAACCTCCCCGGCGAGATGCGCGTCACCATCGTCCTGAAACCGGTCGGCACCGGCACGGAGGTGCATATCTCCCAGGAAGGCATTCCGGAAGTGATTCCCGCCGACGCCTGTTACCTCGGCTGGCAGGAATCGCTCCTCCTTCTGGGCAAGCTGGTGGAAGCGGAAATCCCGGATTGATCCGCACCTGTTTCTACGCCTGCGGGGTCGGGGGCATTGGCTCTTCGCCTTTTTCCGGGGCGGGCTCCTGCGGCGCAGTGCCCTTGGCCATCTGGGCGATCTGTTCCTTCAACTCGCCGATCTCCTCCTCGGTCGCGTCGCGGTGGTCGGTCACTTCCACGTCAAAAATGAGGTCCTCCCCTGCCAGGGGATGGTTGCCGTCGAGGATCACGTACTCTTCGTGAACCTGCTTGACCGTAAACGGCGTGGGCGACTGGTTGGACCGGAAAACATCGCCTTCCTTGATATCGGGTTTCTGAAGCGCCTCGCGCGGCACCTGCACGTACTTGGTAAAATCGATCAAACCATACGCTTCCTCCGCCTTGACCTCGACCCGCTGCTTTTCGCCGACCGTGAAATTCACGATCGCCTTTTCGAGACCGGGGACGATCATCCCAAACCCGGTCAGAAAAGTGATCGGCTCACCGCCGTTGTGGGAACTTTCAAGCGTGACCCCATCAACATCGGTCAGGGTGTAGTGAAACGAAATAACTTTTTGCGACATGGAAACGGGTATCATGCCTCAAAACCGCACGCACCGAAACCCCTTTTTTCCGTCTCCGGTACGAAAACCGGTCCTGAAATCATCCCTTGCGTTTCCTGGAGCATTTTCAGTAAAGTCGTAGCCGCTATTTGCGAGCGCCGTGAGCTGGTGCGTGGTCATTCGAGCGGAGTGGCTGTATTTTTAATACTGCCCGAGCTTGAAGGGCCGCGCAACGGCTTGCGCCGCCGCAAAGAGTGGCCACAGTTTTATTGAAAGTGCTCTAAAGCCGGGGTATAAGAACTCCCGATAGAAAAAAACCTCCGATGCCAGGAGCCATGAGTCGGGAAAACGTCGAAAAGCTCATCAAACTCAGCGGTCGCGATGACCGGCTGCGGTCACGGATCGAACAGATCTGCAACGACCCCGGAGTATCTTCCGCCGATCGGATCGCGCGGAAAGTAGCCGCCATCGCCGTAGAATACGGGTTGCCGTTCGGACCGCAGGTCTTCATCGACTACATCAACACCCAGCCGGGAGGGGAAATTTCCGACGACGATCTCGACTCGGTCGTCGGCGGCATCAACCGCCTGACCGCTCCCAGCTTCCCCCTCGGTTTCTTCCCCCTTGCCTTTGGCGGTTACGGCGGGCTCGGCCTTCCCCGGGGGTAACCCCCGGAAAAGGAACCAATGCTTACAACACCCCTTCGGCCTTTGCCTGCCGCGCGGCGTGAAGCATCGTTAACAGGAGCCCCATCCCCTGGTTGGCCTGTTCCTCCTGGTCGCGGCTGCCGGGCAGGGCAATCAAAACCTCGGTCGGCTGGTTCCCGCTTTCGGGAAGCGGGGTAAAAATCCTCGGAAACGGCCCGTTTTCAGGGTCAAATGCCCAGGAAAACGCCGTCCCTGCCGAGGCATAACGGTTGAGCGCATCGCGCACGATCGACGCCGATACCTCGGAGTCGGGCCAGACGTTCACCTCCATATCGGCTGCCGGCGCCGCTTCGCGAAGGATGATCACCAGATCGTACGAATAACGCCGGAGTTCATTCTCCAGCGCGCGGACATGGCGAAACGGCGAGTCGCACCAGAACCGGACGCCCTCTTTCTCCTGCTCGGGCGTGACGGCGATCCCGGCCCGGCGGGCTTCGAGGTTGGCGATCGGGTAAGCCGTCACCTCGATGCCGGAAACCAGGCGCAGACGCTCCTCGATCGACGCCAGAAAACGGGCGATCGCGTAGGTGGTGGTCGTCTCCTCGCCGCTCCACCCGCCGACGATCAAGGCCCGGACCGGCTCCTCCCCTCCCCCGGCGCCGCAGACGTGGAAGTAAGGCAACAGTTCCTTGCGCGTCGCTTTTTCTCCCCCGCCATACCCAAGGATCAAGGTCGAGGAATGGCTGCTGAGTTCCATCAGCGGTTGCAGCAAACGGGTGACTTCAGCTCCTTCTTCCTTAAAAAAGTTCCGAATTTGTTGATCGGTATGGTTCGGATTTCTCATGCGTTCTTGAAATGACTCCTCTTTGGTCTGGTAAAGGTCTCCTGAAAAATGGAAACGGGTAAAATCGAACCCCCTTTCCGGAAAAAAAACGGAAAAGCGGGATTCCCCATCGTCCTATAATAGATCACGAACCACGGGCTGCGTCGACCCCGGATTATGATTTTCCCGCGACTTCCGGCGAAAGAAGAAAACCCGTCCATCACTCTGAATTTGACTCTTTTTTGTCTATTTAAATAAAAATTCAACTTCTTATTGACCCTTTAACCCAAAACATCGAATATTCAGCCAACATTAAGACCATCGCTTCCCGCGATCCTCCTTCAAGCATGTCCACATCCTCCCTCACCTCCCTGCGGCCTTCGGAACGGGTTGTCGCCTTTCTCCAGACGGAGTTGAATCTCCAGGCCCTTCCCTCGGGAAGCCGTCTTCCCACGATCGAAGAACTGGCTGTCCGGCTCGATGTCAGCGAAGGGACCATCAAGACCGCCTACCGGGAACTGGCAAAAAAGGGCATTATTGAGTCAATCCGCGGTCGCGGTTCCTTCCGCGCAAGAAAAGAATCCGAAACGCTTCCGGCAGAAAAACGCTACACCATCGGCATCAATCTTTCCGAGTACCCTTCCACCCATGGTTTAAGCACGTGGGCTTCGCGCCTGTGCGGCGGCATCCTCAAAGCCTCTCACCACTGGAGCAGCCCGGTGGACCTCCGCCTCTGCGGCGCCAAAAATCGCTCACAGCCGGAATACGCCGTTGAATCGCGGATGAAGGGCCTCGACGGCGTGATCCTCTTCGGTTTTCACGAGGAAGCCCGTCAATGGGACGCTCCGGCGCATGAGATTCCCACCGTCTACATGAACCAGCCGAGCCCTGCCTGCACGGTGAACTTCGTCAGTCCGGACTACTTTCAATGCAGCCTGCAACTGGGCCAGATCTGGCGGAAGGTCGGTAAAAAAAGAGTCCTCTTCATCGGGTCTCCCCACCCGGACCAGTCGGTCTCCGTCAAGGAACGTCTGGGCGGCCTCGCCGCCGGGCTGGCTGACGCGATCGGCACGCAAACCGAGTTACGGGTGCTCATTTCTCCGGACGGAAGTGCGGAAACCACCTACCGGATCATGGGTCAGATGCTCGCCGGGACCTCATGGCGGCCGGACGCCGTCTACGCCCCCGGCGATCTGATGATGGAAGGCATCCTCCTGGCACTGCGCGAAAACGGCGTCTCGGTCCCCGACGCCGTCAGCCTCGTGGGCGGCAACGGAACCCACGCCACCATCGGCAAGGAAGCGCCCCTCTCCCTTGCTTCAACAACCCAACCGATGGAACTTATCGGTGAAACCTTGCTGATCCATCTGCTGCAGGTCATCGAAAATGGAGGCAACCCGCTGCCGGGCATCTTCATCCCCGCTCCGATCCTTCCCGGCCAGACCGTCACCGAAGAAGAAAACCTCCTGATCAAGGCATTGACGCCTCGCCCGATCCGCTGAAACACCGCTTTTCCACCCCTTTCGCCATTCACCGACCATCTCCTGACACACCTTCCCTTTTTATGAAGCCCTTGGTCTCCTCCCTGATCGCCGCCCTCCTGTTCTCCCCGGTGCTGGCAGATGCCGACACCCGTTTTGACATCTCGTTCCGAAAATCGGAGCCGACCCCTTCCGCGACACAGGCGAAAGGAAACGCAAAAACGCTCAACAACCCGGGGGAACTGGAGTACGAGTTTGATCTCGTGGCTCATTCGGGCACCTGGGGTGTCCGCCTTCCCGCAGGGCGGACGCTCGCTTTCTCCACCGAGAAAAATCTCCCGAAGACCGCCGGACTCCTGATCTCGCAGATCCGCACCACGTCGCTTGAGGGGCGGGCCGCCCTCTTTTCCGTCGAACTTTCGGGCGGCGATCGCCTCAGCGTCTCGGCAAGCCTGGAACCGGCGACCGTCTTCCTCCACCGCATCACCCCCGATGGAGAGCGCCGCCTGATGGCCAGGGCCAACCCGTCGCAATGGGAGGAAACGGCCCAGATCGCCCTCGGCGTCTCCCGCGATGAACGACAACTCCGGCTCTTTATTGATGGCAAGGAACGGGCCGTCGCCACGCTCGACGAACCTCTCGAATGGGGAAAACGCTTCTTCGTAGGCGATCCGCTGGCCGACGATGCCAATGCCGTCGTCACGCTTTCCGACTTTCAGGTCGTCGAGAGCGAACCGAACCCGGCCGCCTTTCTTGCGGCCCTCAAGGCAAGCGCCACGCCCACGCTCCCGTTCGCCGGCCCTCCTTCACCCTGGTACGCGGAAGGAGAGCCGAGCATCGCGCTCGAAGCACTCGATCCCGACGTCGTTCTCTCGCCATGGGAACCGGTCACCTGGAACGACGGGAAGGCCGGTGTCTGGGGAAGAAGCTACGACTTCGGGAGTACCGGCGGCCTCGTCGCAGGGATCACCGCCATGGAGAAGGCGCTCCTGGGAGCCGGTGGCATCCAACTTCTGGTAGGCAGCCCCGAAGCACGCAAAAGCGTCGAACTGACCCCCGCCAGCGTCGTCTCGCAGCATACCGGCCAGGTCATCCTGAAAAAAGAAGGGCAACTCGACAAAACCCGCGTCACCAGCACCGCCCGCCTGGAGTATGACGGAATGGTCTGGATCGAACTGGAAATCGACGAACTCCCGCGCGACGGTGAGTTGCTCCTCTCCATCCCGATCCAGCCCGAGTTTGCCCAATACTACCACTACATCGGCGCACCTCACCGCTACGAATCGCAGAACCTGCGACGCAACTCCTACTCCGGCGCCCTGCCCGAAAAAGAACCGCTCACCCTCCCGTTCAAGACCGCCGTCTGGATCGGCAACACCCATGCGGGCCTGATGTGGTTTACCGAATCCGACGAAAACTGGTGGCCGCTGGACCGGGAGGATTGCCTCGTCTTCCGGCGTCAGCCCGACGGCTCCGGCGTCCTGGATGTCCGGCTCATCGCCAAACCGCTGCCGGACAACGCCCCGGGAAAGCTGACCTACCGCTTTGGCCTGATGGCGACCCCGGTCAAACCGATGCCGGAACGCTGGAGGTCGTGGACCATCAGTGCACAGTACAGCATCTTCCAGGGTGAAGACCGCGGCAGCCACGTCATCTACTGGCCCGACCAGTGGCGCTCCATCTACCTCGACCCGGAACCGAGCCGGGCACGCAATATCGAACGGACCCGCAACGCCGTCAGGACCGACCGCAAGGCCGGTAAAAAGATCATTCCTTACTGGACCCGTATTCACGCCCCCATCAGCGACGGAAAAACACTCAACCCCGACGGCAAGGCGATGCGCGAGGCCTTCTCGGTCGCACCGGACCGCCCGCCCGGCAGCACCAACGAGATGATCCGCGTCGCCGCCACCAGCGGCTGGAGCGACTACCTCGTCTGGGCCTATGACCGCTGGAATACCCACCTGGGCGAAGTGGACGGGTGGTATCTCGACGAGACCCAGCCGATTCCCAATCTCCGCAAAGAGAGCGGCGGCGGCTACGAAACCTGGGATGGCAAGCGACGCCCGACCTTCGAATTTCTCGCCTCGCGCGACCTGCTCAAGCGCATTTCCTGGCTGACCGAGAAAAAATGGGGACGCCAGCCGCAGTCAATCATCCACAACTCTGCGACCTATGCGATGCCGTATATGAGCTTCTTCCAGACCTTTCTGGTTGGCGAACAGTTCAACTCCGGCTACTTCCACCCGAACCCGGAAGTCCTGCCTCCCGCCGATGACCAGGAGTATTTCTACTCCTATGTCCTGCCGATGGACCGCCTGATCGTCGAAGGGTTCTGGCGTCAGTGGGGCGTACCGATCGCCTGGCTCGGACAGCTCAAAAACCAGAAACACCTTCTCAAGAATACCGCCACGGCACGCGACTTCCTTTCCCGCGTCCTCCAGGTCGACGCGCTTTACTGGCCGCTCTTCATTCACGTCGACCCGATCCGCGACTTCCATCGCATCGCCAAGGCGTACGGCATTGCGGACTCCGACACCAGCTTCACTCCCTATTGGGAAAACCGGAAGATCCTCAGCAACCATCCCGAGATCGTCTGCGGCTATTATGAAAATCAAAAAGGATGGCTGGTGATCTGTTCCAACCTCTCCCGCGAGCCGCAGGTAGCGCAGCTCGATCTCACAGCCCTTCCGGAATCCATCGCCGTCCACCTGAAAGAACAGGAGACCGACCTCGCGCTGGCAACCGACCGGAGTGTTGAAGTCAAAATCCCCCGAAATGACTACGTACTTCTTCAAATCGCCCGATAAGGAACAGGCCTTCTCGTTACTGGAGCTGCTGCTGGTGATCGGCATCGTCGGCGTCCTCGCCGGGCTGCTCGTGCCGACGGTGCTGACGGCCCGAAAGAGCGCCAAAGATGCGCTCTGCCTGAACCAGTTGCGCCAGATCGGCGGTTTTCTCCAGCTCTACGTCATCGAAAACCGCGGTTATCTGCCCAATTCCTACCACCAGTCGCCCAAGGGTGGCTTCTATTGGTTCCAGCTTCTCGCCCGCTATGGAGGGGACGATCCCAAGCACCATATCGAACACCCCGAGAATGTCTTTCGCTGCCCCGCGTCGCAGAAGAGGTGGCGCGACGGCAACCAGCGTTTCTTCGGCAACTATGGCTGGAATATCAGCGCGGGCAATCAATGGAACGAAGCCGATCCGAGCCCGCAACTGATCCGCTACCGTCGCGACGACCTCGAAGCCGGCGCGGCCCCGGTCATTGCCGACACCAATGAAGGCCCGTACGACAGCACCTTCGCCATTCACTGGTTTTCAACGGGTACGGCCGCCGGTTACCTGGACGCCCGGCACCAGAACGGGAGCGCCGTCCATTTCCTCTTTGCCGACGGCAGCGTACGCCCCGTCCCGCAAACCGAGATCAACACCGACTTCCTCAACATCCGCAAACATCTGCGCACCCAATGAGCGCGTTTCAACACCACCCGATCCCCTGCTTATGAAAACCCCCAGCCTGCTTCGCCATTGCCGCCTGTTCATCGTATCGTCTGCCGCGATCCTGGCCACCCAGCTCTGCGCCTCCGCTGCCATCCTTCATATTGACGAACGCTTCGACGGCCCCGGCTATACGGTCGGGGAATCCATCCCCAACGGCGGGCAGAATCCATGGCTCTTTTCCAGAGGCGTCAACCAACCCGCCCCTCTGCCGATCGTCCTTGAGACACCGGAAGACAAGTACGACCGCAAACCGACGGCTACCCATGCCATGTACCTCCTGCGCCCGTCGGGCACCGACCTGTCGGCCCAGTACCGCACCGCCTATGCACCGGCGGGGCTCACTCCCCTGGTCTTGAAAGCAGATACCACCTACGAGTGGAGTTTCGATTACCTTCAGTCAAGCGGGTTCAACATCATCTTTCTCGATACAGGGGCCAATCGACCCTTTGCGTCGCTCTCGATCAACGGCTCCAATCAGCTTGCCTACCTGACGGACGGGAATACCGGCACCGCCACCGGCAGTCGCACGCCTGCCAGGGATGGCGACAACAACATCATCACCGTGGAAAACGACGTCTGGTACACGTTCTCGTTGAGCATGCAGCTCCATAAAGGCGTAGGAACCGACCCCGCGACCGTTGACTATTCTTTTTCGATCACGGCCCTCGGCGCGGACGACCCGCTCTTTGCCATCAGCCTGACCGACGTGGCCACGGCCGCCGACTTCACTTCGGACGTTCGCATGCTCCTCTCTCCGCAAGGTTCGGTCGATGCCTATATGACCAACATCCGCCTTGCGACCATCCCCGAAGCCGATACCGCCCAACTGCTGCTCGGCGGAGGTCTGGCACTCGCGTTGTTCCTTTTCCATACACGCCGAAAGATGGCGTGACCTCCCATTCCCCTTCCGTCTCCCTTTCATCATGATACTCTCTCCACGCCGCGGAAGCCTCCTTCTCACCGCGATGACGCTCCTTGCCGCAGCCGCCGCCACCCTGCCGACGTACGCAGACCCGGCTCCACGGCAGGTCACGCTCGACGCAGGCGAGCTTTCCGTCACCCTCTCTCCCGCGGCAAAGTGGACCCTCCGCGGCATCCGTTTTGAAGGCGGGGTGATCGGCCAGCCCAACGGAAACTACGGCACCGTCCTCGCCTACGAGTCCGGTAAACTGATTGGCGCGGGACATACCGAAGGCGGGGAAGAAGAAGTGCTGGAAGCCAGGCTGGTGTGTGACGGGACCGACATCACCCAATCCACGGACACCACCTTCCGCGGCGAAACCTTCGAACGCTTCAAGAAGTCCCGGCTGGGTGAAGCGATCACGCTGGAAAGCACGCTGCGGATTCACGCCACCGGCTTGAGCGAAAGCATCCGGGTCACGGCTACCGCCGACACCAGCTTGCACCATCTTTACCCGTTGATGTTGATCTGGAGCACACAGACGACCGAGTGGGCCGGCCAGACCGCCGACGGGCGCTACCTGGCGGGGACGCTCATCAGTGACAATCAATGGAAAGTACGCGAAGACCTCCGCTGGCTCGCCGTGTTCAACCCTGAAACGCAGGTGGCAGCCATCACCCGCTTTCCGGAAGATTTCCCCGCAGGGCAGATCCACAAGCATACGATCTGGGATCACGAAGCCTATCACAAACAATACTTCATGACCTCCGGCAACGAATCGTGGCCGCAGGGCGAAGAACGCCTCTACCAGTACGAGGTCTCGTTCCTCCCGATCAAAACCGGCGACTGGCAGGGAGAGGTCGACCGGTTCCTCTCTTCAAAGCCATAGATTTGCGATCACCCGTCCGGCGTCTGGCTTTTGGTGCCGACGAAGATCGAGACCACTTCCAGTTCGCCATCCTCCCGCTTGCGGATGGAGCCGCGGACCGCGGTCCCTTCAATGAGATCGTCCCACGTGGCCGTGTCGCCCCGTTCGTGAAGCATCCGCGTGCGGGAGGTGAGATAGACGAGCCGAATCCGGTTTTTGCCGATCCGAAGCGCACCCGTTTCGGGGTCAAATGAAAAGATGACGCTGTGAAACGGGTAGGGCCGCCCGGGGGTGGGTGACGGGGAGGGCGATGCCGGGGTTTCCCCGTCCGTCGCCCCGGAAGCGGTATCGGCCAGCGCCAGCCAGGCGCCAAGGCCGGAGAGGAGCAGCAACAGGACGGCCACCCGTGTGGCCAGGCGAAAAAGGAGGGCGGACACTTCCCGGCCAAGGCAATAACCAAAGACGGCGGAAGTCAACGCTTTGCTGCTAAAAAAACACCCTCCGGGAAACCTTGAAGGTGGTCTCCCGGAGGGCGAAGAAGTTGTTGATTCCGGCTGGGAGCGTGTTGAACGGGTCAACACACTCCGCGAAAAACCACTCCCTTACGGGTTGGCCGGCGTGGCGGTCGGAGCCGCCGGGGTCGTCTGGTTTTCGATCCTTTCCCCGGCATCCTTCAAGCCGTCGGCGGCCTTTTTCGCGGCGCGGTCGAGCGCGCTGCTGGCATCTTCACCGGCTTTTTCGAGCTTGTCGGCCGCCGTCTGAGCGGCATCCTCAACCTTTTCCCCTACGGAGCGGCTGTCGCTCATCGGGGTGGAAGTGCTGGTGGACGGGCTGTGCCCCGGCATCGATTCCCGTTCAGGGGTGGTGGAAAGTGAAGGGCTGGTGGCGTCGTAAGGCGACGCGCCTCCAAGCGGGGTTGCGGTAGCGGTCGGTTCGGGCGTCGTGCCTTCACCGACCGGTTCTGCTTTTCGGTCGCAGGCAACCAGGGCCAGACCGGTGGCGATCGTCAACGTAAGTAATGGTGTGACTTTCATAAGAGTGCGAAGCATAAGTGTTGGATCACGATGTCCCAACCTTAAAAACGGGGCTCCTTCGGGTTTCAGCCTTCTCCGCCCTGAAAAAGATTCCGTTTTTTACGCTTCTTCCCTTCGCCGGGGTTCCGTTATTCCCAGTCCGAAAGGCGGACCAGATCGTCCACCTTCACCGCCTGGCCGGTCTCCATCGAACGGTTGGCGGCGATCCCGGTCAGGATCGAGCGCGCGCCGTCGATATGGTTGGCCGCCCGGCCCAGCGGATCTTCGGGCGGATTCCCGAAAAGCGCTTCCATCAATACCACGTCGCCGCCGCCGTGACCGCCGACCCCCTTGGGCACCTCGATAATCTCCGGCCGCTTGAAGTTTTCCAGCACGATCAGTTGCTCGGACTTGGTCACCCCTTCCCCGACATCGCCGCTCGCCGCGTTGATGTAGGAAGACTCCTGGTGGTTGAGTTCGATGCGCCCGTTGGTCCCGTTGAACGCGATGCGATACCCTTCCCATGGCGCATACGCGTGGAGGGAGTAGCTCATCTGCGCGCCCGAAGCATATCGGACGGCGACCGTCATCGTATCCTCGATGCTGATGCCGTCGCCAAAGACGCTCTGGTCGCGCCGGTAGCCGTCCTCCTTCTCCGCATTGAGGTAGAGCCCCTGAAGCCGCTCGGAACTGTTCAGGTCGAGGCTGAAGGGATCATCCTTCGCCGCCTCCGAACCGGTGCCGCGATCGTAAAATTTCCAGACTCCCCGCTCCTCGGCGTTGGCCCGGCCGTAGAAGGCGAGATCGCCAAAGGCAAAGACATCGGTCGGCGTGCTCTCAAGCCACCAGTTGACGAGGTCGAAGTGATGCGTCGCCTTGTGGACCATCAACCCGCCCGAATTGCGCTTGTCGCGGTGCCACCGGCGGAAATAGTCGGCTCCATGCCGGGTGTTGAGCAGCCATTCGAAGTGGACCGACTTGACCTCGCCGATCACCCCCGAAAGCAGGAGTTCCTTGACCTTGCTGCGGACCGGGGCGTAGCGGTAGTTGAAGGCGACCTTGAGGTTGCGCCCCGTCGTGCGGATGGCGTTGAGGATCTCGAGGCACTTCTGCGAATCGACCGTCAACGGCTTTTCGGTGATCGCGTCGCAGCCGAGTTCCATCGCGCGGATGATGTAGCGGTGATGCGCCCGGTCGATGGTGGTGACGATCACCACATCGGGCCGGGCGGTTTCCACCATTTCGTCAAAACGTGAAGCGTGGAACGTCGGGATGGCGGGGACGTTGTACTTTTCGCAAAATTCCTGGTTGTGGAAGTCCATCCGCGTCTGGTTGATGTCGCAGAGTGCCACCAGTTCGCACGTTTCACGGTAGTCGGTCAGGAGCGCGTGGGAAAACATGGCGGAGCGTCCTCCGGTGCCGACGATCGCGTAGCGCTTTTTGCGGGTCGGTGCGGCGGGAGAAGCTTTGGTCTTGGCGGATTTCTTCGGTTTGCTTGACATGCGTGGTCATTAAAGCACGGGGCAGCATCCCCCGCGATGCGAGAAACGCTCCATTACTTGATATTTTCGCTCATCTGGCCTACTCACTGGAGGAACCTACATGTCCCTGCTCTACCTGACCGATGGCGAACGCCGCTACGGGCAACGCCGGCTCACCCCTTTCCCCCGGAAGCGGTGGGCGTTTCAGACCCTTTTTGATGGAAACGCTTCCATGCTGATCCGCTCCGCCAAGGGCGTACACGAGGAGGCGCTGGCCGGTTCGGTGCTGACGGTCGCCGGGCCGCAATGCGTCCACAACTGGGGCGGCGCGGAGGCCGACCGGTGCCGCGTCGTCGTCTTTCATTTTGATGCCGTGGACGACCGGGTGGCGGGCGTCGTCGGTCACGACGGTTACCGGATCGTCCCGCTCACCGACGGAGAGGTCGGCTTCATCCAGCAGCTTCACGACCGTTGCGCCGCCGTGGCACGCGAAAGCCTCGCCGTGGCGCGGCTGGTTCATCAGGTGGCGGTGGCGGAGCTTTCGCTCCTGCTGCTGCGACGCCTGGCCCCTGCGGAACTGCAATCCTCCTCCGACCTTGCAGCGCGAAAGGTCGCGGCGGCGATGGCATGGTTTGAAGCCAACCTCGCCTACCGGCCGACGCTCGCGCAAGTCGCGGCGGGCGTTCACCTCTCCCCGGCGCATCTCCGCCGGCTCTTCCACCAGGCGACCGGTTGTTCACCCCATGCCGCCTTTTCGCGAACCTCGTTTGAACGCGCCGTCGGCATGATGCACGACCCGGCGCTCACCCTGGAACAGATTGCGTTCGATGTCGGCTTCGGCAGCAGCAGCGCCTTCTCCCGGGCGTTCAAGGCCCGCTTCGGCCTTTCGCCCCAAGGTTACCGGGAGCGCCTGATCGCGACCCGCCCTTCCAGTGAGGCCCCCTCCGTCACGCAGCGGGGACCGGCTCGACGACGGAGATCCCCTTGACCAGCGGCACGACCTTGGCGATCAGCGCCTCCACGGTCAACCCGTGCTTCTTGCGAAGGATCGGCACCGCGCCGTGTTCGATAAACTCATCGGGCCAGCCGATCCGGACCACCGGCGTGGCGATGCGGGCGTCGTTGAGGTGTTCGATGACGCCGCAGCCAAAGCCGTTATGCAACACGTGGTCTTCCACGGTGCAGATGACATCGACCTTGCGTGCGAACCTCTCGATGGTCGCCGTGTCGAGCGGCTTGATCCAGCGCGGGTTGATGAGCGCGACCGAGATCCCCTGTTCCTCGAGACGGCGGGCGGCCTCCTCGGCCAATTCGAACATGTTGCCGAGCCCAAAGATCGCCACCTGCGAACCGTCGCGAACCACTTCGGCCTGGCCGATTTCGAGCACCTTCGGCTCCGCCTTCGGCACCGCGCCCGTCCCGGCTCCGCGCGGGTAACGGATCGCGATCGGCCCCTTGTAGTGAAGCATCGTCGCCAGCATGTCGACAAACTCCTCCTCATCCTTGGGCTGCATGTGGACCAGCCCCGGCACATGGCGCAGGTAGCCGATGTCGAAGAGCCCGTGGTGCGTCGGGCCGTCGTCGCCGCTCAAGCCCGCGCGGTCCATGCAGAGCGCCACGTTGAGGTTCTGCAACGCGATGTCGTGGATGATCATGTCATACGCGCGCTGCATGAAGGTCGAGTAGATCGTCAGGAACGGCTTGAACCCCTGCGTCGCCAGCCCGCTGGCAAAGAGGGCGGCGTGTTCTTCGGCGATCCCGACATCGTAATACTTCTGCGGATGGCGCTTGGCGAAGTGAACCAGCCCGGTCCCGGTCGGCATGGCACCGGTGATGGCGCAGATCGAATCGTCCCTGTCGGCAAAGTCGGCGAGCGTCTTGCCGTAAATCTCGGAATAGGTCGGCACCTTGGAGGCGGCCGTCTCGCCGGTATCGTGGTTGAAGCGGCCCAGCCCGTGGAACTTGTCGGGCTGCTGCATCGCGGGGGAATACCCCTTCCCCTTTTTCGTCAGGATATGGAGGAGAACCGGTTCGTTCTGGGTCTTGAGGAACTCGAAGGTGCGGATCAGAAGCGGAATGTCGTGCCCGTCGATCGGGCCGTAGTAACGCAGCCCGAGGTCTTCAAAAATCACGCTCGGCAGGACGAGTCCCTTGATTCCCCCCTCGACCTTCTTGCTCAGGTCGCGCGCCCGTTTTCCGCCGATCTTTTCGATGAACTGCGACGCCTTGTCGTGGATGTGGGCATAGGTCGGGTTGGTGCTGATCCGATTGAAGTACTTGGCGATCGCGCCGACGTTCTTGGCGATGCTCCATTCGTTGTCGTTGAGGACGACGATGAGCCGTTTGGTCGACTCGGCAACGTTGTTGAGCGCCTCGAAGCTGACGCCGCAGGTGAAGGCGGCATCTCCCGCGACGCAGACGACATGTTCGTCGTCGCCGCCGCGCCGGTCGCGCCCGACTGCCATCCCGAGCGCTGCCGAAAGTGCCGTCCCGGCGTGACCCGCGCCGTAGCAGTCGTGCTCGGACTCGGTGCGAAGCAGAAAGCCGTTGAGGCCCCCGTACTGGCGCATCGTCTTGAGCTGTTCGCGCCGCCCGGTGAACATCTTGTGGACGTACCCCTGGTGGCTGACATCAAAAATGAACCGGTCCTTAGGTGTTTCGAACACCCGGTGGAGGGCGATGGTCAGTTCCACCACGCCAAGGTTCGGCCCGAGGTGACCGCCGACCGACTGCGGGTTCGCTTCGGAAAGCGAGGCGATCAGTTCATCGCGTACTTCCTGGGCCAGTTGGGGCAGGTCGCTCTCGGAAAGCTTCTTGAGGTCGGCCGGCTGATTGATCGTATCAAGGTATCGCATGGTCACAAAAAATGGGGGAAAAGGTCAGAAAAGGCGGATTTCGTCGTCGGGAGGAGGAGCGGTCGGTTTCGAAGGGGCGGCCTGCGGTGTCGCCGCTGCGGGAGCTTCGGGGTCAAAGGGAGCGGTGGTGGTCTCTCCGGCGGGAGAGCGACCGATAACTTCGATCCGTTTCTCCGCTGCCGCAAGCTTCTGGGAGCAGATTTTCACCATCCGGGTCCCCTCTTCGTAGTGTTCGAGCATCGTTTCGAGCGGCAAAGAGCCCGACTCCATCTGGTCGACGATGGTTTCGAGGCGTTCCATCGCACTTTCAAACGTGGGAGGTGGAGTCTTCTCTTGAGCCATGAATCAAAAAGGATCTGTTTCTTTTGGGACGTCTCCGGGAGTCTTGGGCGGCTTTCAGGCGGCTTTGCGGCCTCTTTCCCGGGCTTCCTTCGCCGCCGTTCTCCCTGGAGACCCCGGGAAAACAACGGCAGAAAGGCGGCCCGACACGCGGAAGGGGCCGTAAAATGGGAGTTTCCGCCCTCTTCGTCAACGTGTTTGTGCCTCTCGCTCCCGAAGTTCGGGAAGAAAATGGAAGTCGTCTTCGCTCTCTCTGCTCTCTGTGTGCTCGTTTCGCTGCCGGTTTTCCGCGCCCCTCCCGCCATGGGAACCCCATCCGGCAAACAGGGGCCGCTGCCGCGCCCCGGCTTCACGGCTTTTTTTCCGGGGAAGGTTTCTTTAACGTACGGGGGAAGGTGCGCAAAGGAGCATGCTACGACGCGGCCCCCCCTCTTGGCAATGTTTTAGACGAAAAGGGGGGCGACGCGCTTCCCCGCCGAGCGTGCCCGACGGATCACGGTGTTGTTTCCGTGCTTTCCGGAGCGCTTTCAGGGGTCGGTTCGGCCTCTTTCCTGCTCTTCTTCGTCAACTCTTCCTCGGTCACCTCGGCGGCCGCCTTGGCGGCGTCGGAACTCCAGCGCGACCAGTCGCTGTAAAACACCACCTGCCCGTTGATCGGCAGCGGAAGCATCTCGCGGAACGGAAAATTCCCCAACCCCTTGCTGCGCAGGATCAACGGAAGCCACTCCTTGTATTCCCCCTGGATGATCTGGTTGAAAAAACCGAGGTTGCCCGTGGCGGGGGTGAGGTAAACCCCCGCGAAACGACCGTCGAGTTCCAGGTTGTCGTGAATCTGCGCCAGCCGGGTCATCGACTCCGGCAGCCAGAGCGACTTGCGGTCGGCATACCACGCCACGGCCCACGGCACATCGGAGGCGATCAACTCATTCTTTTTGGTCCATTGGTTGAGGATGGCGATGTAGGGCGGGAGGTAGGGCGGCCAGTGAAACGGCATCCGCATCGGGTTGAGCAGGAGGTTCTGCAGCGGCAGGGTGCAGACCAGGATCAAAAGGACCATCACCCCCTTGCGGAAAAGCGGAAAACCCCAGCCCGACCGCGAAATCAGGACCATCACCAGCGCGATGCCGTAGGCGGAGAAAAGCGGGATGAAGAGATAATGCAAATCGTTGGCGGAAACCGCCGACCCGTGCGTCCCGAGGCCGACGATCGCCATCCCGACGACCCCAAGCCCCCACATCAAGAGGAGCGGCCAGCGGAAGGAAAAGGTGCTCTGCCGCTTGAAGGCATGCAACAGGGCCAGGAAAAAGAACGGCGCCACCACCACTGAACCGAGTTCCCGCGTCACGTTGGACATCTGCTCGACCACCCCCTGCTGGATGCGGGAACGGTAGTACATCACCCGCGGCATGAACTTCGGGAGCTTTTCACTGCGCAAAACCGCCGACTCCGCCCCGGAGATGGTGCTGATCTGGCTGTACCACGCCAGCCCGAACGGGTTTCCCGAGACGCGCTGGTTGCGGACGAACCACGGGGTCAAAAGCAAAAGGAAGAGGCCGAACATCACCACCCCGGTCTTCCAGCGCGGCTTGAAGGCTGCGACCGCGTAAACGGCCGCCCCCAGAAAGAGCCAGAGCGTCAGGGGATGGGTCAGCGCCATCAACCCGAAAAGCACGGCCGCCGCGGCGAGCCAGCGGAGCGCCCCCTTCCCCTCCTGTTTCTGCTGCGAAGCCCGCACCATGCAGTAGACCGCGAGGCTGAAAAGCAGAAAGAGGAGCATCTGCGGCAGGCCGCTCATCGCCTGCTGCCAGAGCAGGTAACAGCCAAAGGTGATCCCGGTCGTCAACCAGGCGATCGTCCGGTCAAAAAGCCGTGCGATGGTCCGGAAGTTCACCAGAAGCGCGAGGTAGAAAAGTATCACCGAGATGATCAGGACAATCCGGTCCCCCGCAAAGACCAGACTCGCCGGGGAACTCCCCGGGTTGGCGTCGATCTCCATGGAACTTTCGAAAATCTTGAAAAACGGGGCCAACGTCAGCGGCCAGAGCGGCGCGTGATAGGTTTCGGGGATGTTTCCCTTCAAATTCTCCGGCTTCCCGTTCTCCTTGAACTCCGCCATGGCCGCCGGGCGGATAACCAGGGTCGAGTAGCCGTGGCCCCTCGCCACTTCCCGGGCCACGACCGCCTGCTCCATCGCGTAGGGGTGGGAGATCCCCTTGAAAATGCGCCACGAAAACGGATCGAAAACCAGAAGCACGAGCGCCGCCACGCAAACGACAAAAATCAGGACCAGCCGCAGCCAGCTTCCTCCCCTGCCTTCCTCCAGCCGATGGATGAACCTTTGAATTGAGCTTTCTTTCATGGAACAGGTGATTTGATAAAGGTGGAGTTGGTTGACGAAGTTGAAAAACGGTTCCCTTATTCTTCCTTTTCCCGCTGCGGGTCGGCCTTCAGGCGGCGGTGCAGAGTCCTGCGGCTGATGCCGAGCCGCCTCGCGGCTTCCGTCTTGTTCCCCCGGCTCTCCTCCAGCGCACGCATCATGAGCCGATGTTCTGTTTCTTGCAAATTCAAATGATGAAGCCTTATACCTCTCGCCGATTCCCCCGGCACGTTTTCCCGGTCTTTCCGTAACAGCGCCGGGAGATCGCGCACGCCGATCCGGCTCCCCGTGGCCATCACCACGCCGTGTTCGATCGCGGTGCGCAGTTCACGAATGTTGCCCGGCCAGTCGTAGGAGAGCAGCGCGTTGGCCGCCTCCGCAGTCAGTTCACGAAACGGCTTGCCGTTCTCCTTGGCGAACTGTTTGAGAAACGCGTTGAAGAGCAGCGGCACATCCTCCATCCGCTCGCGCAAGGGCGGCAGCGTGATCTTGACGACGTTGAGCCGGTAGTAAAGGTCTTCGCGAAAAGTTCCTTCCGCAACCATCTTTTCGAGCTGGCGATTGGTGGCGGCGACCAGCCGGACATCGACCTTGATCGGCGTATTCCCGCCAACCCGCTCAAAAGAACGCTCCTCCCCCAGCACCCGGAGGACCTTCACCTGGATATTGGCGTCGATCTCGCCGATTTCGTCGAGAAAAAGCGTGCCTCCTGAAGCCTGCTCGAAACGGCCGATGCGGCGCTCGAACGCGCCGGTAAACGCCCCTTTCTCGTGGCCGAAAAGCTCGCTTTCGAGGATCTGCTTCGAGAGCGCCGCGCAATGGACCGGGACAAACTTCTGCTTGGGCCGCCCGCTGAGCTGGTGGATCGCCTGCGCCACCAGTTCCTTGCCGGTCCCGCTCTCCCCTTCGATCAAGACCGTCGCACGCGAAGGGGCGACCTGCCGGATCACGTCGAAAACCTCGTTCATCGCCGCGGAATTGCCGATCAGGTTCTCCAGCCCGTACCGCTGTTCGACCTGCTGGCGCAGTTGCTGGTTTTCCTCCTCCGTACGACGGCTCCGCAGGGCGCGGTTGATCAGAAGCTCGAGGTGGTCGAGGTCGAGCGGCTTGGTGATGAAATCGTACGCCCCCCGTTTCATCGCCTCGACGGCGGTGTCGACCGAGCCGTAGGCGGTCATCATGATGCAGATCGGCGGGCGGGCGAGCGAAAGGGCGCGGTCGATCAGTTCCATCCCGTCCTCCCCGGCGAGACGGAGGTCGGTCACCATGACATCGACCGGATCGCCCTCCAGAAGATGGAGTGCCCCTTGGATGTCGGCGGCGGTGTAGACATCAAAGTGATCCTCCAGCGAACTGCGCAACCCTTCGCGGGTATGTTTTTCGTCGTCAACAATCAGGATCGTCGCTTCCATTACGGATGAAGAAAAGTCGGGGGCGTTAAAGGGGAAATCGCGGCCCTTCAGGCCGCATCGTCTGGTGGAACCCACACCCAGCCCTTTGGGCTGGGCTGAGGGATGCCGGCCCGTTGGGCCTGGAATTCATAAGATGATTCATCTTGAAGGCTCTTTGAAGGTTGCCAGGACACTAGGCCCACCGCCCCCCTCAAGACAAGGCAAAGTGCGCCAGAATGACGCTACCGGGCGTTTTTGTCCCGCTCCCTGATGAGCCTGCGCCATTCGCGATCGTCGTGGCCGCGAATGAGGAGGACGATCTCGCCCCGGGGCGGATGGGCGGTGTAGTGCGCGAGCAGTTCGCGGGCGGGGCCGATCCGGTATTCCTCGAAAGTCTTGCTCAACTCCCGGGCGACGGCGAGCGGGCGCTCTCCGAGCAGGGCGGCGGCCGCTTCCAGGGTCTTGAGGAGGCGGTGGGGGCTTTCGAAAAACACGCTGGTCTCCTGTCGCCCGTTGGCGGCGGTGAGTTCGCGGGCGCGCCCGCCGCTCTTGGGCGGCAGAAACCCGCCATAATAAAAACGCTCCGCCGGAAAACCGGAGCCGACCACCGCCGTCAGGAGGGCCGAAGGGCCGGGAAGAATGGTCAACGGCACCCCTGCCTCCCGGCAGGCCGCCACGATCCGCGCCCCGGGGTCGGAGATTCCCGGCATTCCGGCATCGGAAACCACGGCGACCACCTCGCCGCGCCCGAGCCGCTCCATCAATTCCGCCGTACGCTGCGCCTCGTTGTGTTCGTGGTAGGAGAGAAGCGGCTTGCGGATGCCAAAATGTTTCAGCAGGAGCCCGGAATGGCGGGTATCCTCTGCGGCAATGACATCGGCGCTTTTGAGAACCTCCAGGGCGCGCAACGTGATGTCGCCGAGATTGCCGATCGGCGTTGGGACCAGGTACAACATCGGCCCGGGCTCCGGGGAGCGGACCGTCTCCTCCCCGTTTACCACCCTTCGCTGATCCGGCTGACCAACTGGACCGCCGCATCCTCCAGTGCGAGAGGGATCGCCTGGCGTTCGTCCTGATTGACGTCGTTGCCGCTGACAAAGAAGCTCGTGACGCCGCGGACCGAGCCGGAATCGAGTTCCTCGCCGGTGACGCGCCGGGTCACCGTGTAGGAAAAGGTGAGCGTCAGTTCGTACTCCCGCGAAGCGTAGATGTTGCCGCGGACGGAACGCACGCCGGAACGCCGGACATCGGTGATCACCCCTTCGAGGATCACGTCTGCCTCGCCCTCGCCTACCACCTTGTAAGTGCCGTCCTGCTGGATCTGCTTGATGACCGTACCGGCGGCGAGCACCTCGAGCCGCGGGAGCAGCGTCTTGTTCTCAAAGGTCGGGACCGCCACGGTCTTTACCCCTTCCATCCGCTGCGGGATCACCGGTCCGACCCGGTACCCGGCACACCCTCCGAGCAGAACAACCGCACCCAACATCAGGGTGACGTGGCGCAAAAAACGGGTCAGAGTGGTCGTCATCGAAAAGAAAAAGTGCAGCGGAAAAGTTCGGTCTTTACGGGTTGGGGATCAACGCCTCTTCCTCCGGTGAAAGCCCTTCACCCGAGGGGAGCATCGGTTCCACCGCGCCGCGCGGCGCACGAAGCTGCGGCCCCGCCGGGGCGACCTCGTCGGGCACCTTGGGAGCCGGCGGGCCGACGTAGTCCGGCCGCGAAGCGGTTTCGACCTGGGCCTGAAGCTTGCGCCTTTCCTTCGCCCGTTCCCCGGTTTCGGTCCGTTCCGGCCCGGCCTGGAGGAGGTCTTCACTCACCGTTTCGCGAAGGTGGTCGAGCCGCGTCTGCGCCTGCTCGGCCTCGGGCGTGCCGCCGCCCATCTGGATGACTTCATCGTAATAGATCACCGCCGCCTTGTAGTTGCCGGTCTTTTCGTAAAAGCGGGCGACATTGAAGGTCTTCAGGAGGTCTTCGCTGGAGAGCGACTCCAGGTTTTCACCCGCCTGCGAGACTTTTTCGCTCTGCGGGTAGCGCATCAGGAAATCTTCATACGCCTCGCGCGCCTTCTGCCGGGCGAGGTCGTCGTACGAACCATCGCGGGCAATCGACTGGTGGATGTAGCCGATCTGGTACTGCGCGTCGGAGGCAATCTCGTCAGCGGGGTATTTGTCGACCACGACCTGATAGGCTTCGATCGCTTCGGGCAGCTTGTTCTGCTTCTCGCGGGCGCGCCCGATATTGAACTGCGCCATCGGGGCCATCTTGCTGAAAGGAGCGTTCTTGACGATGTCGCCAAACATCTCCTCGGCGCGCTGCATCGAGGAGAAGGTCTTGATCCCGAAAACCCGGCGGCGTTCCCCTTCGAGGAAGGAGTTGGCGATCCGGAACTGCGCCTCGACCGCCGCCTCGAAATCCTGTCCTTCGGGGTGGTCGGCAAGGTATTTCCCATACGCCTTGAAAGCCGCCTCGCTCTTGCCGAACGCCAGGTAAAGATCACCGGTCTTCATCTGGGCCTTTGCCGTGACGCTCGACTTTGTCTCACTGTCGGCCACCCTGCGGTAGACGGCAAGCGCACCCTTGAGGTCGCCGGAGTTTTCCAGTTCCTCCGCCTGGCGCAACTGCGCTGCGGCGCTGGTATCCGCCACCACCTCCGCGCCGGAGGCGGCCCCTCCCGGGTTGTCCCGCTCCGCGGCGTTTGCCGCGGGTGGAAGGGTGGCGGCCGACGCCAGAACAAGGGTGAAGAAGAGAACGCGCTTCTGCATAAACGGAGCCAAGCTAGAGGATGAAAAAGAGGTCGTCAACGAAATCAGCCGATCAAACATCGTCGGAGGCTCCCTTTTTGTTGACGAGCCCCCGCAGTTTGCCATGGATGAACGGGTCGATGTCGCCGTCCATCACGCCGTCGACATTGCTGCTCTCCACGCCGGTCCGGTGGTCCTTGACCATCTGGTACGGCTGGAAAACGTAGGAACGGATCTGGCTGCCCCAGGCGATCTCGCCCTTCTCGCCATACTGGCGCTCGATCTCGGCGTTTTTCTTGTCCTGCTCCAGTTGGTAGAGCTTTGCCTTGAGCATCTTCATCGCCAGTTCGCGGTTGCGCCCCTGGCTCCGCTCCGCCTGACAGGCGACGACGATGCCGGTGGGCCGGTGGACGAGCCGGACGGCGGTCTCGACCTTGTTGACATTCTGCCCCCCCTTGCCGCCCGAACGGAAGGTGTCGGTGTCGATATCGGCGGGGTTGATTTCGATCGGCTCCGAATCGGCGATTTCCGGCGTGGCATCAACGCTCGCAAAGGAGGTGTGCCGCCGCTTGTTCGCGTCAAAGGGGGAGATCCGCACCAGCCGGTGCACCCCGCGTTCGGTCTGGAGGTAGCCGTAGGCAAACTCGCCCTTGATCTGGAGCGTGACCGACTTGATCCCCGCTTCGTCCCCCTCGTGCAGGTCGACGATCTCCGCCTTGAACCCCTTGCGTTCGCACCACCGCTGGTACATCCGCAGGAGCATCCCGGCCCAGTCGCACGACTCCGTGCCGCCCGCGCCCGAGTGGATCACCAGAAAGCAGTTGGACCGGTCGTGATCCCCGGAAAGGTAGCTCTGGAGTTCAAACGCGTTGAGCTTTTCCTCCAGTGCGTGAAACTCCGCCTCCACCTCCTCAAGCGCCGTGGCGCGCGCTTCGGCGTCGCCCTCCTCCATCGCCATTTCGTAAAGGAGACCGAGATCGTCAAAGCCGCCCGTCAATTCGCGAAACGGGTTGATCTTGCCGCGCAACCGCGCCACCTCTTCCACGCTCGCCTGCGCCTTTTCCCGGGAATCCCAGAAATCGGGCTCGTTCATCGCCGCTTCCAGTTCCTGGAGGCGGGCCTGCAAGGCGGGCAAGTCAAAGATACCTCCGCATCTCGCCCAAACGGGCTTTCAATGCAGAGGCGTTAACTCCCTGAAGTTCAATTTCCATAAAAAGTCAAAACCCCGAAAAATGGGGAGCGATAAGGTGGCGGGGATTGCGCCGGGCGTCAATCCGTTTCCTCCGGACTTACTCCTGATTGAAAATGACGATCGCGGTGACGAGATCGACGGCGCGTTGCAGGGCCGGGTCGGTCAGGCGCGGTTTGCGGGCGTTGCCGCCGAGCCGCTGGGCCTCTTCGGCGGCGTCGAGTTCCGGGTTGGTCCCGGCGACCAGCGCCGCTTCGTTGATCCGTGCCCGCTCGGTTTCGAAAACCAGCCCGCTCACCCCCCGCTCGCGTCCAACGGCCAGCGCCTCCACCTCCTGCTTCGGCGGGACGACCACCTGCACATCGGGCTTGAGCCCCTCGGGAAAGATCGAAACCTCTCCGGGCAGCTTGACTTCCGCCACGGCCACGCGCAGCCGTTTGCCGCCCCGCAGCGGTTGAACGGAAAACTCCGCCGCCTCTCCCGCCGTGGTTTCTCCGACGACCAGCCCGTGGTGCAGGCTCCGGAGGATCGCGGCGATCACCTCCCCCGCCCCGGCGGTATTCCGGTTGACGATGGAGACGATCACCCCGTCAAACACCGGGTCCTGGCTGGAAGTGAACATCTGCTCCTGCTTTTCACTCGGACGGCGGACCGCGAAGAGCATCTTCCCCTTCGGCGTGAGCCGTTTGGCAAAGTCGGCGGCGAGGTCGAAATCGGTGCTCGGCGGGGTGGAGCGGAGGTCGAGCACCATCGCGCGGATTTTTTTCTCGGTGAAACTGGCGAGCGTCGCCTCAAACTCTGCGAGCCGGTCCGCCGACAGCGAGCCGAGCCGGATGTAGCCGACGCGGTCGTCAAGGATCTCCGCGCGCAGCGGTTCATCGGGCGGCGGGGCGGCATCGGGCGATTCGATGAGCACGCCGGGGGCGAGCCGTTCCAGAAGCCCCTGCAGGGTGGCCCGGTTGAGCGCGTCTTCGCTCAATGCCGCGGCGTTGACATAATGGGCGCGGATCAGGTCGAGCGCCTGGCGGATGTCGCTCCCCGAAAGACCGTCGACGAGGGCCTGCGGGGAGGGTTGCGGCGTCGGGGTGGCGGGGGTCGGCGAAGGGCTCGCCTTCGGCTTGGGAGCCGGTGTGCCGGTGGCTGCCGGTGAAGGCGCACCCGCCGGCGGGGCGGGAAGGTTCGGGTTGGGCGCGGGCGTTGCCGGAGTTGCGGGAGCCGCCTGGGCAGGAGTCCGGTTGGGGTCCGCCACCACCGGCGAAGCGGCCTGCGCCGGAGTCGCCGCCGGCGGGGCGGCGGGAGCCTGCGCGTGCGCCAGGGCGGGGAGAAGAGCCGTCAGGAGTCCGAGAAAACAACCTTTGAAAACACCCCGGACGCCCCGGTCGGTCAAACGAAGCACGGTATTCATCGACGGCAAGACTACAACCCTTTTGCGCCGATGTCGCGCCGGAACGTCGCTCCTTCGAAATGAATCTGCGCCACCGCCTCGTACGCCCGGGCGCGCGCCGCTTCCAGTGTCCCGCCCAAAGCGGTCACGCCGAGGACCCGGCCCCCGGCGGTCTCCAGCCCCTGCGGGCCGCACCGCGTCCCGGCATGGAAAAGGTGGACATCGCCGAGCGCCTCGGCCTTTTCGAGCCCGGTGATCGCCTTCCCCTTCGCATAAGAGCCGGGATAGCCGCCCGAAGCCATGATGACGCAGACGGCGGCGCGCTCGTCCCACTCCGGCGTCACTTCATCGAGCCGCCCGTCAAGCGCCGCCTCGAGCAGGTCGACCAGATCGCTCTTGAGCCGGGGAAGGAGCACCTGCGTCTCGGGATCGCCGAAGCGGCAGTTGAACTCCAGCACGCGCAACCCGTCCGCCGTGATCATCAACCCCGGGAAAAGCAGTCCGGTAAAAGGGAGCCCCTCCCCGCGCAGGCCCGCCAGGAAGCGGTCGAGCACCTCGGTGCGGATCGTCGCCTCCAGTTCCGGCGTGACCAGCTTGGCCGCCGGGGAGAAAGTCCCCATCCCGCCGGTGTTCGGCCCCTTGTCGCCGTCGTAGATCGCCTTGTGATCCTGCGCGGAAGGAAAAAGGAGCGCCTTGCCGCCGCCGATGACGGCGTGGACCGACGACTCCTCGCCGGTCAGAAATTCCTCAATCACCACCTGCCGCCCCGCGTCGCCGAAAAGCCGCCTGACCATGATCTCCTCAATCGCCTTCGCGGCTTCCGCCGGGGTCTGCGCGATGATGACCCCCTTGCCGAGCGCCAGCCCGTCGGCTTTCACCACCACGGGGTAGCGCATCGTTTCGCAGAAGCGGAGCGCTTCCCCGGGGTCTGAAAAATGGCCGCTCGCCGCGCACGGGATGCCGTAGCGGCGCATGAATTCCTTGGCGTAAACCTTGGACGACTCCAGCCGCGCCCCGGCCTGCGTCGGCCCGAAAGCGCGCAACCCCTCGGCCGCAAACCGGTCGACCACCCCGGCGGCCAGCGCGTCGTCAGGGCCGACCACGGTGAGGGCGATCCCCTCCTTTTTGGCAAAGGCGACCAGGGCGTCGTGGTCGTCGATCGCGATCGGAAGATTGGTCGCCAGCGCCGCCGTACCGGCGTTGCCCGGGGCACAGTAAAGCCGGGTGACTTTCGCGGATTGATGCAGTTTCCAGACCAGGGCGTGTTCACGTCCGCCGCTGCCGATCACAAGAATTTTCATGGCGCGGGTCAGCAAAGCAGGAAGCACGGAGTTTCATCCAGTGCGAAATGCAAAAAGTTCGGGCATGCACCTCGAGCGCGAAAGCATGACTGGAGGGTTGGCCTCCGCGCCGACCGTGGCGTTGGATTTGGGTTCACCCGTTTTCTCACGGCGACATCAAACCCCGCGGCGAATGCGGAGGTCCGCCCCAGGGAAGGCTTCGGCGTTACGGGAGCTTTGAGCGGATCACTTGCGAGAACGACGCTTCGTCGGCTTCCCGCGCCAAGGCGTTGATGTGGGAACGCTCCTTGAGTTCCTGAAACGGGAGCTTGTGGCGGATGATTCCCCGGTCGTAGAGAAGTTCGTCCGCGTAGCCGTTGGCGAGGATGCGCCAGTCCCACGGAATCCGCTCCGAACTGCCGCTCTGGGTCCGGATGCTCGTGGTGCAGTTGTTGGTCAGCGCGTTGTACCATTCGGGGCGGGCGTGAAGGGTGTTGAGCAGGGCGATGTAGTCGAGGAAACGGAGGCGCAGGAGTTCGGGCGAAAGCTGCAAGGGGTAGAGGTAAACCTCCTCCCCCTTCCGGTAAATGGCGCGCACGCCGATCACGTCGCGTTCGTCGGCGGGGATGCAGATCAACTCGAACTGGCGGTAAAACCCGGCGATCGCCGAATAGCTCTCCCCCTTTTCCGGGCGGGTTTCGACGCTGAAGGCGATCCGCCCGTCGGGCCCGAAGTCGAACGAGACGATCGGGTGCGCGATCAGGGGCGCACCCCAGTTGGTCAGGAAGAGGTCGGCCCCGCGCAACTGGCTCAGGCGGTAGCGGCGCGTTTCGTAACGCGGGGTATATTCCTCCTCGGTCCGGTAACGGATGTTGCGGACGTTTTCGATCGTCACCCAGTCGCCCTGAAGGGTGGCGCGGGCGGTGACGGCCACATCGGGCCGCCAGTCGCGGTCGGCCTGCGGCTTGAGGGTCAGCCACCACCCGAGGGCGAGGAAGAAAAAGATCGCCAGCACCACCATCGCCTGCCGGAAGGGGCGCATCAACCCGAGGAGCGCGATCACCCCCGCGACCCAGAGGATGGCGCTCATCATCCGCAGCGGCGCAGGCAGCGGGAGATCAAAATAAAACGCGCCGGTCACCCAGACCGCCCCTGCCAGAAGCAGGAGGCAGAGCATCCACCCGATCACTATCCCCAAAGCGTTGCGAAACCACATCTCCCCCCAGAGATGAACGCGGGTCGGCCCCGGAAGGCAATGCTAATTTTCGTTCCTTACGGGTTGCGGAAATAGCGGATCACGTAAGTCCAGCTCGCCGAGCCCCGGGCCGCCACGGTCCGCTGGTCGAAATGCCGCACATGCCCGCCGAGGTAGAGGACATGGCACGAAGCGTCGGTAAACCCGGCAACATCGCGGGTCGAGATGCAGAAATCGCTGTAGAGCGGGCAGTTGGCGGTTTCCCGAACGGTGTCGTTATAGAACCCTTCGCCCAGGTCGCGATCGTTGGCGCTGATCCGGGGAAGGTAGAAAAAGAGGTAGCCGATCAGGGCGGTCTTGCCGTTGGTGGTGTAGAACTTCCCCGGATCGCGCTGTTTGTAGGCCGAGGCAAACGGGCTGTAGAACTGGTCGGGGGTGGCACCGTAGTTTTTCTCCGCCGCGCCGAAGGTCTCCTCCCTGGAAAAAAGATAACGGGGCGGTCCCGACGAAGAGGAAAGACCGTAGCCGACCGTCGAAGCCTTGACGGCCAGCGTCCCGTTGGGCGGGAGGTGGCCGTTGTGCTCGTTGGCGTAGTTGAGGCTTGCCAGGCCGATCCCGCGCAGGTTGCTGACGCTGCGGGCGCGCTGGCCCGCAACGAAAACACGCTGGGTGACGGCATGGATCAACGCCCCGAGGACCAGCGCGACGGCGATCACGGCCATCAGTTCAAACAGGCTGAACGCGGCGCGGCTCCGGCAATGCCGGGAACCGGGAAAGGGTGCTCCAGGGGAAATACCAACCTTCATAAATCAGGGGAAGCGAGCCGGGCCGCCGGGGCGAACGACGGGCCGACGACCTTGAGCGCGTTTTCGAAAAGAATCTTCCGCTTCGCCCGGGCGCTCAGGGAAGAAAAGACCACCCAGCCGAACTGTTGCCGGGGATCGCGCATCGGCAGGTCGCTCCCGTAGAGGACGCGCTCCTCCCCGGCCCCGCGGGCGAGAAATTCAATGATGCCGCGCAGGGTGGGCGTGTAGGTGATCTCCAGGTAAACATTCGGGAACTCCCGGGCGCAGGCGATCGCCATCTCCGCCGTGGCGAAATCGCTCGCGCTATGGGCCACCACCCAGCGGACGGCGGGATAGCGGGCGGCCAGCGAGGCGACTTCGGAAAAATCGGGCAACACCCGGTGCAGCAACGCGTAAAAACCGCGCCGGTTGCCGTATTGCCACCACGGGTCGTAACTCGCGTCGTGGTACGGGACGCCGTAGTGAAAATACGGCTTCATCCCGATGAACCGGGGGTCGCGGTAGACCGCTTCCATCTGGCACTCGAGTTCGCTCCGGGAGTAGTGGGAGGGGTCGAGCGTCGCCAGTCCCCAGAAGGTTTCCGGGAACGACTCCAGCGCGGCCGCCGTACACCGGTTCCCCTCCACGGCGTCGCACCCGACGGTGCCGTTCCAGCTCATCAACCCGCCGCCGACGCAGCCGAGCCGCCGGAGCAGTCTCAGGATGCCCGGGCCGTCGCCCTGCTCCATCCGGTACCACCCGCCGCCGCCGTTGAGCCCGGTGTCGAGCACGTGCATGTGCAGGTCGATATGCTCGATCGGCCGGCCGTGGCGGGCGGCGTGCATGAACGCATCCTCGCTCCGGTTGACCAAAGCGGCGGACGGCCCGGCCCCGTTCAAAAGACGGCGCAGGTTTCCCCCGGCGATCTTTTTTCGCGCGCTTTCCGGGATGTCCGCGTAATCGACGTAAGCGCGGTGCGCTCCCATGGAACGGAGCGGAGCCTGCGAGCCGTAAAGGAGCTGATCCTCCAACCCGTCGGCGACGAGCCGTTCCAGCCCGCAATGGACCTGAAACCGCTCGAAGGTAAGGTGCAGGTGGGAAAACGCCCGCAGGAGCGGAAGGACGAACCGCTGCTCCGACCAGACCGCCCCCGTCAGGACCACCGGCAAGCCGGGGCAGGCGCGCAGGAAGCGTTCGAGTTCGTCGTAACCGCCGATCTCGCTTCGGGCAAGAAACACCGGGCGTCCCTCCCGGGCAAGCCGCTCGAAAAACGGCTGGTGGAGGGGCGAGAGAAAATCCCAGCTATTGGAGCGCGGATGGATCGCCACCGCCCGGACATCGTGCTCCCGCAGGAGCCCGGCCAGCGGTTCCGGCTCCGGAAATTCCCCGGTGCCCGGCGGCAACAGGTTCCAGCAGGCGTAGAGGCGCGGGTCGCCCTCCAGCAGGCGGCTCAGGCGCAGATTGGCAAAGAGCGGGTCGTAATGAACCGTCTGCGTATCGGCCACGAGCGCGCCGGAGATCGAACACTGCTCCATCTCGCTGCGAAGATGCTCCAGGCTCCACGATTCCTCGCGATGCTTGCGGGCGCGCGGGCCGATCTCGGTCCAGGCGTCAAAGTAGAGGGGCGGCTCGTGGGGAGCGGGAGTGGGGTCGGAAAAATACATGGTGTTTTCTATTCCTGCGAAATGGTGCGGGCCTCCGCCGTGATGATAGTGAAGGGGTCCCCCGGCCCGATCACGTCGGAGCCGCCGAGGTCGGGCTGCATCGGGTCCGCGAAACGTTCGAAGAGGGGAGTCGGCCCGAGATCGACGACGTTCCTGCCGATGACGCGGACGATTTTGAAGGCGGCGTCGGAGCGCTGCGCATTGTCAAAAAGGAGGGTCCGCCCGACGACTCCGGGAGGGATCGGCCCGTCGCTCTCCAGGGTCAGCAGGGTCTCCCCCTTTTCCCCGGTGGCGGTGGAGATGAGCTTTCCGTGGAGCCCCTTCTGGTCGCTGCGGAGCGTCGCCCCGCGGTCGGTCAGTTCGGTGCCGCCGACGAGGACCTGCGTCTCCACGTTTCCTTCACGGGAACGGGTCAGGCCGACGCGGCCGTGAAACGCAAGATCGCCGACCGCCACCCGCTGGCGCTCTTCGGTGACGACCAGCGTGTCGGTCCGGCCATCGGCCAGTTCGATCGCGACCACGGCGACAAAGCCGTCGGCGGTCTCCTCGTCCTTGAGCACCCGGGCGGCGCGGATGAACGGCTTACGGCGGTAAGGTTCCAGCACGGTCAGAAACTGCGAATGGAGCGCTTCGCCCCGCCGCACCCGGTGGAGGTAGCGCAACGTGGAGGGGTTGCCGAGGAGCTTCGGCGGGTGGCCGTCGACCAGCGCCACTTCGTCGACCGGGGTAAGATTGTGGAGCCGCAGGTGCGGCGGGCGCTCTCCCTTCCCCCCGGGCGGGATGATTTCCCAATCGACCCGGAAGGGAGGCTTCCCGTTGCCTTTTTCCACCCGGTCGAGGTACATGAAACCCGAGCCGCCGTACCGGGCGGAGAGTTTTTCGTCGTAAAAGTCGCCAAAAGGGACGGTTTCGCCCGCGTAGGTTCCCTTTTGGGGCGTGAGCGCGAGGCCATCGGTGGTCGCTTCCGGCCCGCCGCCGTTCTGGATCAGGCGGTGGACCTTCCCGCCCCGGACCCAGAAGAGGTCAACGGCATAGGAATGCACCTCGTCGACATCGACCATCACCACGCATCGGCGGTAGGTGTTCACCCCTTCGAAAAGCGGCAGAGTCGTTCCGCGATTCTGCGGGTTCTGCCCCTCGCCGCGACGGGTCGCCTCCCCGCCGCCGTCGATGTCGACGACCCGCAGCGGCCCCTCCTGCGCGAAGAGCCGCGTCTTGCCGGAGTAGGAACCGGCGCGGTTCATGTTGCGTTCGTCGACCATCACGGTGTTGTGGCTCACCACGTGGGAACTGAAGCCGACCGCGTCGGGCCAGGCGCCGGTGCGGGTCGGGTAGCCGAGGTCGGGCGTCAGGACCGCGCCGAACCCGAAGAGGTGAAGCCCGAGGCGGTCCCCGTGGCCGTGCCCCCACGCCATCCGCCCGTAGTTGAGCGCGAACGCCCTTGGATGTTGGCGGGAAGGAGCCTGCAACGCGGCCATCCCGTAGCCGGAGGTGAGGAAACTTTCAAACGGCGGCTCCAGATCGAGCCCGGCGGTGGCCGCCTGCAACTCGCGGACGATCGCCTCCGGGTCGGCGTCGTAAATGCTGCCGTGAATCCCCTCCCACGAACGCCCGTTGGTAAACCAGATCTCCCGCGCCAGTTCGGGGGTGCCGAAGGCGCGGTAGCCGTCGAGCAGCATCTCCAGCGGATAGGTCGGCGCGGTGTACGCCATCGTGCGGGAGGAGTCGCCGACCGCCAGCGCAACGCTATCGATCAGTCGCCCTTTGGAAAGGGCGGTAAAGCCGTTGCGGAATTTCGGGAAATGGCGGTAGAGGTCGTAATCGTCGCCAAGGCGGGTCAGCGAAAGGAGTTCCGCCGTTTTCCAGAACGATTTGATCGGGATCGCCGCATAGCCGAGCCCGCTTTCGGGGCTGAGCCCTTCGCGGCAGAGGTTTTCCTCCAGGATCTTGCGGATTTCCCCGCCCCCGGGCTCAAACAGCCAGTCGAGCCACTGGCGCGACCGCTCCCCCTGGTCGAGAACCACGGCGGCGAGCGCGAGGTTCATCTGATGCATCCCCTGGTTGCCCTTGATCCGGTCGTCCTGAACGCTGGGCGGCACTTCGGCGATCAGCCGTTCCTCAATCTGTGCCGTGACCTCCGCAGGCGAGCGGGGACGCTCCGTCCCGGGCCGGGTCCGGAGGAAGGTCGCGAGCGTTTCGTCGCCCGAGATGGCGTCGAACACCAGATCGTAGGCGCGGATAAAATCCTCCGCCAGAAAGGTTTCCCAGATCCGGCCGATCACCCGTCCCTTCCCGCTGCCGCCGCTGGAAGCCTCCATGCCGAGTTTCCACGACGCGCCGTAATCCATTTCGGGATAGAGATCGGCCATGCGGTGGAGGAGCAGACCGGCGCGGCGGGCGTAGGCTTCGTCTCCGGTCAGGGTGTAGAGACGCGCGAAATCGTGCGTCACCTGAACGACTTCCACCCAGAGCAGGAAGGCGTAGTGCGCGGCGAAAAACCATTTCCCTTCCCGGCCCTCCACCCCCCGGCCATCGTCGATCAAGGCTCCGGAACCGGCCTTCAGGAACCGGGGATCGCCGTTTTCACGCCGGAAGCGGCGCTCGCCATCCAGCGCCGACGCGTAAAACGCCGCAAAATCGTTGTCGGGGAAGGAGGCGTGGCATTGCGGACACCCGATCTTCCACGGAGCGGTGAACGGATCGAAGATCCACGGGTCGCCGAAGATCCCGTAGCCCCGGTTCCTGCGGGTCGGGAGTTCGTAGATCGCCTTGCCGCACTTGAGGCAACCCTGGTGGTTCTGCTCCGCCCAATGGGCGCGGGGCATCTCCTGGCTTGGCAGAAGGTTCCAGAGTTCTTCAGGGGAGAGCTTCAGGTACGGCTGCACCCGGCCGGTCAGCGTGGCGAGTTCCTGCGCCGCCCATGGGTGGGCCTTGACGTTCGCGATGGCGTGGGCGCGCATCTCCGCCGTCACCAGCAGGCTGCGTGACTTGCGGGTACGGGGGGAATCCGAGGCATCGAGCGGCGAAAGCATGGCGAGCCAGAGGAGCAGCAGGAGGGCTTTTCGCAAAAAGGAAGGGGGGTGGGGTTTCACTTGCGCCAATTTTTTTTCACGTCATGCGGCTCACTTGCGCCGACGCACCATCGCATAACCCGCCCCGGCGGCCAGAAGAAGGCCGAGCAGTTGCGGTTCCGGGATCGCGGCCACCTCCAGGTTGTCGAGCACCCACGGCGTAAACTGGGTGTGGGTATTGTTCTGGTTGGTCACGTAAGCCACGAGGCTTGGCGGGGTGCCGGTCGCGTAAAAACCGAAGCTCCCCTGCTCGACGCCGTTGACGCTGAGGGTGAAGGTTTTGGCGGCGTAGTCGGCCACCCCTTCGATGCGGTAGAAAACGCCCGGGCTCGCCTGGAAGACGGAGTCGCTGGCGTTGACCGCCATGACGACGTTGGAAAGGCCGTCGTAGATTTTGATCTCTCCGAAATCGTTCCAGAGAATCCGGACGGAAGTCGGGTTGGTGCCGTCGTCCCCGAGGTAAAAACGGCCGACGCTCGGCAGGGCGCTCGTCGCGCCGGAAAGCGCCTCCCATTTCAGTTCGAGGCTGAACGCGACCACGCTGGAATCGCCCTGGAAGGTCTCCCCGAAGTCGTCCGCATCGAGGGTAAACTTGTAAATCCCGACGTTGGCCGCCCCGGCTGCCGCGTAGGCTCCCTGCGAGCCGCCGCTCCCCTTCCCTGCGGTGACGACCACCCCGGTGGTACTGGAGCCGGTCCATTTCGTGCCGTCGGCCCCCGAAGGGTTGCCGCCCAGGGCTCCCGCCGCGTAGCCGGAGCTTTGCTCAAAGTCGATCACGATCGCGCCAGCGCATGGGAGGAAACCAAAAAAGAGGGAGACGACCGCCGCCCCGATCCACCGACGGTTCACCGACCCGGTTTTGCCATCTGTTTTCATCGCTTCATCATGCCCCGTGGAAAAATTGACAACAATGAACGAACCGGATAAAAAGCTGCACTTTTTCGCGATTCCCCCCCTTTTTTCGTGAATTCTGATGAACCCCGGAAACGCCACCCCGCCAGCGCTTGACTGGAGCCGGGTGGCGACGCGGCTCGACCGGCAGGAAGCCGGGTTCAACTACTGCCCGGACGGCTACCGCCTCGCACCCGACTGGTTCCGGCGGCACATGGCGGCCTACGATCTCTGGTTCATGACTTCGGGCCGAGGCATCCTGGAGACGCCCCAAGGCGAAAAACTGCCGCTGCAACGGGGGACGGTGGTCCTTTTCCGCCCCGGCGATGTCTACGATTTTTATCACCTGCCGGGCAGCGGGATGATGGGGGTCCACTGGTTCCACCTGGAACTCTTCCGTGAAGCAGGCGGCCCCTCCCTGCCGGTCGATGCGCCGGAGCTGGAGTTCCTGCCGCGCTACGGGGAGGCGGTGGAGGTCAGCTTTTTTGAAACGTGCTGCAAAAAGATCCACGTCCTCTTTCGGCGGGCGCGCGCTGCGGGCCGGTGGGACGAAGGCGACTGGGAACAGGCGAACCTCCTCTTTCGCAATCTTTTGATGGAGTACGCCTCCTCCTGCCGCCTGCAACATCGCGACGAGGCGACCGGGGTGCCGCTGCATCATCGCCGCCTGGTGTCGGAACTCCTGAGCCTCCTGTACGAAAGGCCGGAGCGGTTCCAGAGCGTCGCTGAAGTCGCCCGGCACTACGGGTTCAGCCCCAGCTACTTCAGCCGGATCGTCAAGGCGGTCGACGGGCGGCAGTTGAAGCAGGTGATGATCGACGCCAAGATCGAACAGGCCAAGCACCTGCTCCTTTCCACGACGGCGAAGCTGGAAAACATCTCCGACGATCTCGGCTACACCGGCGTCTTCTATTTTTTCCGCCAGTTCAAGCAGCAGACCGGAAAAACGCCGTCGGAGTTCCGGGCCGCCTTTGGTGGCGGCAGCGGCGGTTACGCTGCGGAACGGGGCGGGTCGTGAGCCGGGGCGCGCTATCTTGTTGTCGTCGCGGCGCGAAGCGTTCATCTTCGCGTTTTCCTTCATGAAACGCCCGCTCGAGATCATCCTCTGCGCCCTTCTCCTCTTTGCGGCGGCTTTTTTTCTTTTCACCCGGGAGAACCGGTTTGCGTTCTATTACCATTCCGATGAACCGGGCAAGACGCGACAGGTCGTCACCGGGGAGTGGAATTTTCACCACCCGATGCTGCTGGTAACCGCGACCCGGCTGGCGGTCGAAGCCACGGGACTCCTCGCCATGGAGAACAACGGGCAGCGGGTCACGGAAACGGGGCGCAACATCTCGGCGGCGTTCACGGCAGGGGCTGCCGCGCTCCTGATGGCGAGCGTCTGGCTGCTCGCCGGGCGTTTTGCGGCGATCGCCGCCGGGCTCCTCCTGTTGACCAACCGCCAGCTTTTCGAACTGGCTCACTATTTCAAGGAGGATACGGCGCTTCTTTTCGGGGTGGCATGCTGGTTTTTTGCCCTCGTCCTTTTCTGGAGACGCCCTTCAACCGGGCGGCTCCTACTTCTCGGCGCGGGGGCGGGGCTGGCGGCTTCGGGCAAGACGCTCGGGCTTTTTGCCCTGCCGCTTTCGCTCGGCCTGCTCGCCTTTCACCCGGCGCTCCCCCGGCGCTGGAGCCGCATCGCCCTGTTCGGGTTGAGCTTCCTTATGGTGGTCGTCGCGATCAATTTTCCCGCGGTGACGGAGTGGAGCGCCTTCCGGCAAAGTTTTCGCAAGGAGTTGAACCTCGCGGTCGGCGGCCACGGGGGGATGACCCGTTCCATCCCCCACGATGTCTACCTGACGGCGTTCCGGGCGAATGTCATTTTCGTCCTCTGGCCGTTGATCCTCTGGTACTACGTCCGTTGCTGGCGGGAGCGGCGGAGCCTGAGCGGAGCCGAAAAGGTCGTGGCGCTTTTTCCGGTCCTCTACCTAGCGATCCTCTCCTTTGCCCCGAAGACCAACGACCGCTACTTCCTCCCGGCGACCGCTCTTTTCCTCTGCACGGCGGCCATGGGGATGAGCCTTTTACGCGATCACCTGGCGCGCCGGGGCCTTTCGGCGAGGGCCTTCGGGGTCGCTTCGATCGCCCTGATCGTCGTCGGCGTGGCGGCGCAGTTGCCGTACAAGGGGGTGCCCGCCTATTACGGAGCCTTCCGGGTCGACGATACGGCCGACCTTGCCGCCTGGCTCAACATCCACCTTCCCGATGCCCGGCTTGCCATCGACGACAAGGTGATGCTCCCGAGCCCGAAGTACGACCAGTACGCAGCGTACCAGCCGGAGATCAAGGCCCCGATCGCCCCGAAACCGGTGGAGGATTTTGCCGACGTCGGGGAACTCCGCCGGGCGGGCGTGACCCACGTGGTCCTGACCGAAGCGGTCTATGGGCGGTACAAGCTCGAACGCCTCCGCCCCAAGAGCGGGTTCAGGGAGGAATACGAACGCAAAAAGGAGCTTTACGCCGACCTGCTCGCCGGGGAACCGCTCTGGACCCGCGACCGGGGGATCGTCGTCTACCTCCACCCCGGCCTGGTGGTGCTGGCGGTGCCGCCCGCCGCGCCCGCTACTCCAGCGGCAACGCTGCCTTGACGATCTGCGCAAATGCCCGGGGGTCGAGGCTTGCCCCGCCCACCAGCGCCCCGTCGATGTCAGGCTGGCCGAGCAGTTCGCGCGCGTTGTCAGGTTTCACGCTGCCGCCGTACTGGATGCGGACCTTCTGCGCCGTGGTCTCGTCAGTGAGCGATGCGATGACCGCGCGGACCTCCGCGTGGGTCTCCTGCGCCTGTTCCGCTGTGGCGGTCCGCCCGGTGCCGATCGCCCAGATCGGTTCATAGGCGATCACGGTATCGAGCCATTCCTTCGCATCGACCCCGGCGAGGCTTTCGCGCAACTGGCGTTCCAGCACTTCGTTGACCTTCCCCGCTTCGCGTTCCGCGAGCGTTTCGCCGATGCAGACAATCGGGCGGAGTGAAGAGGCGTGAGCCGACCGCACCTTCCGGTTGACGATCTCGTCGGTTTCACCAAAAAGCGTCCGCCGTTCGCTGTGGCCGAGGATGACGTAGCGGGTGAAAAGATCGCGCAACATGGAGGCGCTGATCTCGCCGGTGTATGCGCCGTTCTTTTCCCAGTGCATATCCTGCGCGGCGAGCTTGACGGTATTGGAAAGGTTGAGCGCTTCGGCGGCCTGTGCCAGAAGGGTGAACGGAGGGGCGATGACCGCCTCCACCCGGCTGTCGTTTCCGACTTCCCGCAGGAACGTCGGCAGGTAGACCGCGGTCTCCGCTGCGGTCATGTTCATCTTCCAGTTGGCGGCGATGATCGGCTTGCGCGTGCCGATGTACGCCTTCTCTTCGGTGGTTGGTTGGGTCATGGTCTTGAAAAATCCGGGAAGGTCAGGCGTCGGTCAGGGCGGCGACGCCGGGGAGTTCGCGGCCTTCGAGCAGTTCCAGGCTCGCGCCGCCGCCGGTGGAGATGAAGGTCATCCGGTCGGCCAGGCCAAACTGTTTGATCGCGGTCACCGAATCGCCGCCGCCGACGATTGATTTCGCCCCGGAGGCCGCAATCGCTTCCGCGATCGCGCGGGTTCCTTTGGCAAAGTCGGGAATCTCAAAGACGCCGACCGGGCCGTTCCAGAGGATCGTTCCCGCGCCCCGGATCTCGTCGCAAAAGGTCTTCGTCGTCTGTGCGCCGATGTCGATCCCTTCCCATCCTTCGCTGATCCCGCCGCCCGGGGTGGTGTTGCGGGTGTTGGCCCCGGCCTTGAAGGCGTCGGCTTCCAGGCTGTCGGTCGGGACCAGAAATTTCACCCCCTTCTCCTTCGCCAGCGCGAGAAGTTCTTCCGCGAGACCGACCTTGTCCGGCTCGACGAGGCTCTTGCCGACCGGCAGCCCCTTGGCGAGGAAAAAGGTGTACGCCATGGCGCCGCCGATCAGGATCGTATCGGCCTTTTCCATGAGCGAACGGATGACGGTGATCTTGCTGGAAACTTTTGACCCGCCGAGGATGACGACAAACGGGCGGACCGGGTCGGCAAGTTCGTCGATGAGGAACTTGAGTTCCTTCTCCATCAGCAACCCGGCGGCGGCCTTGGGGAGGTGGTGGGCGATCCCCTCGGTCGAGGCATGGGCGCGGTGCGCCGCTCCGAAGGCGTCGTTGACGTAAAGCTCTCCCAGCGAGGCGAGTTCCCCGGCAAAGGCGGGATCGTTCGCCTCTTCCTCCGGGTGGAAGCGGACGTTTTCGAGCAGGACGACCTCGCCCGGCTGAAGCGCTTCGACCGCTTCGCGGGCTGCCGGGCCGATGCAATCGGTCGCAAACCGGACCGGCTGCCCCAGCAATTCCCCCAGCCGGTCGGCGACGATCCGCAGCGAATTCTTTTCACCCGGCTTCCCCTTGGGCCGTCCGAAGTGCGCGAGAAGGATCACCTTTGCCCCGCGTTCGAGCAGGAGGCGCACGGTCGGGAGACTTTCGACGATGCGGGTGTCGTCGGTGATACGCCGCCCGTGGTCGGTTTCCTCCACGGGGACGTTGAAATCGACCCGCACGATGACGCGCCGGCCCTTCACTTCGAGGTCGCGAACAGAGAGTTTGGCCATATGGGAAAAAAGGGAGTGAAAAAAAGGTGGTCCGGGAAAGGGAAAAAAAGAGCCGCGGTGAAGCGACTCTTTTTTATAAACAATATTTTTTGCAGCCTTACTTCGACATCAGTTCGAGCGCCTGCACGATCCGGTTGCTGTAGCCCCATTCGTTGTCGTACCACGAAACGACTTTCACGAAAGTCTCGCCCAGCGTCATGGTCAACTGGCTGTCGAAGATCGAGGAATGCGGGTTGCCGACGATGTCCTGAAGGACCAGCGGTTCGTCCGAATACTCCAGAACCCCTTTGAGGTCGCCTTCGGCGGCGGCTTTGAAGGCGGCATTGATCGCTTCGACGGTGGCCGGTTTGCTCAAGACCGCCGTGAAGTCGGTGACCGAGCCGTCCGGTGTCGGCACGCGGAACGAGCCGCCGTTGAGCTTTCCTTTCAGCTCGGGCATCACTTCGGAGATTGCCTTGGCCGCGCCGGTGCTCGTCGGAATGATGTTGACCGCCGCCGCACGGGCGCGCCGCAGGTCGGAGTGCGGCAGGTCGAGGATGCGCTGGTCGTTGGTGTAGCTGTGGATCGTGTTCATGAACCCGTTGACGATGCCGAACTGGTCGTGCAGCACCTTGACGAGCGGCGCGAGGCAGTTGGTCGTGCAACTGGCGTTGGAGACGATGAAATGCTTTTCCGGGTCGTAGTTCTTTTCGTTGACCCCGAAGACGATGCAGATGTCGGGGTTCTTGGCAGGGGCGCTGATCAACACCCGGCGCGCGCCCCCCTTTTCGATATGGAGGGCCGCTTTTTCACGGCTGGTGAAGAGACCGGTCGACTCCAGGACGACTTCCACCCCGAGGTCCTTCCACGGCAGGGCGGCGGGGTCGCGCTCGCGGAGGATCTTGATCTTGTGCCCGCGGACGATGATGTTTTCGTCGTCGTGTTCCACGGAGCCGTCGAATTTCCCGTGGACCGAGTCCCATTTCAGCAGATGGGCGAGTGTCCTGGTATCGGTGAGATCGTTGATCGCCACGACGTTTTCAACCTGCGCCTGGGCCATCGCGCGCAAGACGTTGCGCCCGATCCGTCCAAAACCATTGATGCCAAACTTAGCCATAAATTTTTGAGTGTTCTTGTAGATGAAATGAAAGAAAAACGGTGGCCGGTGTCGGCAAAGAAAATCGTATACGGCAGGTTTCCGGCCGTCCATCCTCCTGCGTGAAAGTGCTTTCCAGCGCCTTCCCTCTCTTTTCCACGGGTTTCCATCAGTCTGTCCCAGACCGGCAGCGACCTTTTTCTTATAAAGGGGTGCCTCGGAGGGGGTCCCCCTTCCAGCCGGGAACTTCCTTTTTCCCGGGAAACGTCGCGGCCTTCAACCTGCTCCATCAGTTTTCCTTTGGAAATGCAGGTTAATCCCCCGCGTCGCCCAGCGTCAAATCAACTTTTGTCTCCCTCGCGGTTTCCTCCTTTTTTTCCGTGCATTTATGGCGGGAGATAAAACAGGCGACCGTGGTGCCGCCCCCTTCCGGGTTGGGGCGGAACTCCAGCGTCGCCCCGATGATCCGCGCCCGGTAGCGCATCGTGTGCATGCCGAGGCCGCCCCCATCGGGCCGCTCCTTCTTCGGGTGGGCGGGCATGCCGACCCCGTTGTCCGAGATGGTCACCTCCACCCCCTGTTGCGGGGTGTCGATCCGGACGACGATCTCCGTCGCCTCGCTGTGCTTGGCGGCGTTGTGCAGGGCTTCCTGCGCGATCCGGTAAAGGTGGACCGCCACGCTTTCGTTGGCGATTTCCGGCGTGCCGCGGCACTCCAGCCGGGTGGCGATGCGGAACATCTGCCCGGTGGTGGCGACGAGGTTTTCCACCCCTTCGCAAAAGCCGTCGCCGGCCAGCTTGACGAGGCAGAGGCCCCGGGCGAGGTTGCGCGCCCTCTCCACGGTCTGGCAGACCATGGCGGTCAGTTCCCCCGCCTGCGCGGCCTGTTCCAGGCGGTTGCGGTGGAGGTCCTGCTGCAACAGGTTGCCGATCAGCGAAATGCCGATGAGGTGCTGGCAGAGATCGTCGTGCAGATCCTGCCCGAGGCGCTGTTTTTCGCGGTCGGAAATCTCCAGGATCTGCTTTTCAAGCGAACGCCGTTCGGTGATGTCGCGCGCGATGATCGAAAACCCGACGATGCGCCGGTCCTTGTCCGACATGGCCGAGAGGGTGAGCGAAACGTCGACCCGCTCCCCGTTCTTCCCGTGCCAGAGGGTCTCCACTTCGTCGACGCCCTTGTCGCGAAGCACGGTGGCCAGCAGCGTGCGGTATTCGCGCATCCGGTCTTCGGGAACCAGGGTCGTGACGCTTTTGCCGATGATCTCGCGGGAGCGGAAACCGAAGGTGCGGGTCGCCGCCGGGTTCCAGCTCGTAATGGTGCCGCCCCGGTCGACGGAGATGATGGCGTCGTTGGAGGATTCGATGATCTCGGCAAACCGGCGAAGCTGCTCCTCGTTGCGCTTGCGTTCGCTGATGTCGCGCTCGTTGACAATGATCGCGCCGACGCTCGGGTCGCCCAGGAGGTTCGACATCGTTGCCTCCATCCATTGCCAGCGGTTGCTGTGGCAGAGGGCGCGGTATTCGATGGTGACGGTCTCCCCCGGGCGGGCCAGCACGTCGCGGAAGCGCTCCAGCATGAGGCTGAGATCGTGCTGGTGTACCCAGAGGAAAAAGTTGGAGTTGACGAGATCGTCGAGGTCAAACCCGAGGATGCGCTGGCTCGACGGGCTGGTATAGCGGATGGTGCCGTCGCTGGAAAGGAGCGTCACGCGGTCGGCGCTGTTTTCGATGAGCGCGCGGAAATGGCGCTCGCTCTTTTCGAGGGTCTGGCGGACATGCTGCTGTTGCGAACTGTCGCAGGCGATGCCGAAGATGCCCGCCACCTCGTTGCGATGATTGCGGTAAACCCCTTTGTTGATGACGATGTTGCGCGGGCCGGTGACCGTCTCCAGCATCAGTTCAAAGTGCAGGCTCTGGCCCGTGGTCAGCACGAGCAGGTTCTGCTCCTGGATGGTCTGCGCCATTTCGGGTTTGAAAAGCTCGAAACAGTTGCGGCCGATCACCTGCCCCGCCTCGAGCCCGAGCGCTTCGGCAAAGCAGTCGTTGGCGAGCACCAGGTTGCCGTCGAGATCAAACATGAAGACGCCCGCCCGGACGTTTTCGATGACGTGGTGGAAAAGGGCGTGGCTTTCCCGCAATTCCTGCCGGGCTTTCTGGAGGTGGGTGGTCTTCTGGTGGACAATCGAGATCGCCCGCCGGGCTCCGGGCGTGCCTTCGGCGGGGAGGCGGGTGGCCGTGATGCGCCACCACTGCTGCGCGGGCGCTTCGCCGGAGGTGCCGAGTTCCTCCTCGAAGCGCTCCTCCTTCCCGGCGGCCCATCGCGCCAGAAGGGCCGCCGCGTCGACGCCGCCCTTCGGGTCGTACCCCATGAAGGCGTTGAACAAGCTGCGGTAACATGCTCCGGGAGCGATCGGCGCGCCTTGCCCGATCGTCTGCTCAAAGGCGCGATTCCGGTAAAGGAGCCGCAGGTTCCCGTCGACGACGGCGATCGGTTGCTCCAGCGCTCCGAGGATAAGCGCCTCCCAATCCCGCACGGGCGCCGTCTGGGCAGGCCCATGGGAAGCGCAGCAAGCGCCCTCCAAACCCATTGAAGCCGCCTCCTCTCCACCGCCTTCGTTGAGAAATCCTTTGCTCATGAGAAGTATCCGGTTTTCGCAATTCCATGAACGCCTCCAGGCAGAGGCCGAAAAGTCCGGCGATGACCGCCTCCTCCCGTTCCCGATTTCCTTCTTCCGGTTTCAAGACCTGACGGCTTTCAGAAACCGATGAACGGCGGGGGGATCGCCACACGTCCGCTCTTATGATTCGATCAACAACCCTTTGATCGTCCTATTTTTCCTGACTTCCTGCACTTTCGTAGCTTTTTGGGTCATTTTTCCTTTGGGGGTTTCCTTGAAACGATCCGCAGCGGCATGCCTTCCGACGGGATTCGTAAGTGCCTCTGCGGACCGGAGTAAGAGATGTAAACGCCTCTCCGCCCGGGAGCAAGCACGGAATCGCCTCCGGAACGGCAAACGGCGGTGTCGCTACGACGGACCGCTCCTCTCCATCCTACCCCTCGTCGGCCCCGTCGTCCCCGGCGGTGGCCGGGCGCTCCATCCTGCGGAAATGAAGCTGCTTGACGCGGCGTCCGTCGGCCTGGGTCACGGTGACCCTGTAATGGTCGATCTCCAGCGATTCCCCCGCTTTGGGGAGGTGACCGAGACGGTGGGTCACGTACCCGCCGATGGTGCTGACATCGGGGCTCTGGAGGTTCAGGTCGGCCAGTTCGGGCAGGTCGTGCAGCGCGAAGTCGCCCCGGACGGTGAACTCCTCGTCGCTGAGTCGCTCGAAGTCGGGCTGCTCGGTATCGAACTCGTCCTGGATCTCGCCGACGAGTTCCTCGATCACGTTGTCGAGCGTCACGATGCCGACCGCGCCGCCGTATTCGTCGACCACCAGCGCGAGGTGCGCGTGCTTGACCAGGAAGAGGTCGAGCAGCTTTTCGAGCGACATCATTTCAGGCACGGTGATCAGTTCCCGCGCGACGGAGTTGAGGTCGGGCGACTCCTCGTCCTTGATCGCGACGACATCCTTGATATGGATCAGCCCGATGCTGTGGTCGAGGTGCCCCGCGCAGAGAGGAAAACGGGTGTGCCGCGATTTTTTGGCGACTTCGAGGCTTTCCTCAAAGGTATCCTCCAGATTCAGGTAGGTGACATCCTGCCGGGGGGTCATGATCTCGCGGGCGAGCCGGTGCCGGAGCGCGAGCGCGCGGATGGAGATGGCGCTCCCGAGGCTGGAGACCGCCTTTGCCTTCTGGCTTTCGCCGAGGATCAGGCGGAGTTCCTCCTCGCTATGGACCAGTTCGGTCTCCGCCACCGGGTCGATGTTGAAGCCGACCTTGAGCACCCAGTTGGCCATCCCGTTGAGGAAAGCGATGGCCGGTTTGAAGAGGATGAAGAAGAGCCGCAGCGGGCGGGCCACCCAGAGCGTCGTCACCACCGGCCTGCGGATCGCGAGCGACTTCGGCGTCAGTTCCCCCAGCACGATGTGGAGGAAGGTGATGATCATGAAGGCGATCGTAAAGGAGATCGTCGAAATCAGCGCCGGGGAGGTGATCCCGAGGGCGAAGAAGAGCGGGTGCAGCATGTTCGCCAGGAACGGCTCCCCGACCCACCCGAGGCCAAGGCTCGAGAGGGTGATGCCGAGCTGCGTCGCCGAAAGGTAGGCATCGAGGTGGGTCGTCACCTCGCGGGCGAGCCGGGCTCCCTTGACCCCCTGGTTGAGGAGGGCGTCGATCTGGCTCCCGCGCGCCTTGACGATCGCGAATTCCGAGGCGACGAAAAAGCCGTTGAGCAGGACCAGAAAGAGAACGATCGCGATCTGGAAAAGAAAGGTATCAACTGAAACCCATTCGGTATTCAGTTTCGTACCCGCGCCGATGAAAAGAAGAAGTGTCATCGGAGGGCTTCAGCAACGCGGCGTTGCGGAGTCGATTCCATCGTTGTCGGGGGGGAACGGTAACGGTCTTCGTCGCTGAAATAACGTGTTCAAGGCTGGTTTTACTTGCGCAGAAGCCGACCGTGCTCTTCGCTTCTTGTCAATCAAAAGCTTTATGGAATCACTGATTAAGTGGAGCCGGTTGGAAACGCGGGCCGTTTTTCAGTGGTTGCTTACCTCTTTTTTCATGACGCTGCCCAACATCCGCCTCCTCTTCTGCCTGCTGGTCTGCCTTGCCGCAGTTCCGTTCCTGCGGGCGCAGTCGGCCGGGCTTGATCCCCACCGGGCGATCGAGGAGGATGGGAGCATCACCCTTTGCGACGGCTCGTCTTACTACACGTTTTCACGCGGGGGCGGTTTTCTCTCCGGCCCGATCGGCAAGAGCGGGCGGCGGCTGGAAGGGAGCTGGAAGGCGGACGCCGTGCTGGAGCCGGGCATCTTCTCCGTGGTCGCCCGTTACGAATGGATGGAAGGCGACGAGTGGAAAAAAGAAGGATACCGGAAGATCCGCTTCCGCATCGGCCCGGGCGAAAAACGCCCTTTTCGCGAACAGATGGTCCCGGCGATCAGCGAATTTCACGCCTATCTGGTGATCGAGGAACTGATCACCATCCCCGCGCCCGAGGGGGTCTGACGATGCGCCGACCGCCGCGTTGGGTTTTGGTTCACCCGCCCTCCTGCGGCGGACGCGGAGGTCCGCCCCTGGGCGTTTCGGCGTAAAGGTGGTCCACCCCGGTTTTAACCCAGCATCACTTCCGGATCGGGCTGGATTTCGTCGTTGAGAATGTCGGGCGACTCCAGCCAGTAGAGCGACGGGAGATCGTCAAGGCTCTCCTCCATCTCCTCAATCGCCAGCGGGGGTGTTTCGTTGAGGGTGGTGTGCGGGAGGAAAAACGGGGCCACCGCGCTGTAACCGAGGAAGGCGACCACGGCCATGGTCCCGATCGGCTGGCGTTGCCATGCGGTGCCGCCGCTCCATTGCTTGACCCTTTCCACCGCGCGGATCACCGCCCCGGTCAGGATCGGCTGAACCCATGCGGAAAATTTCCGGGCGGGCAGCTCCAGCAGGTGGTAGGCGACCCAGGCGACGGCCAGCGAAAAGAAAACCGCCGACCACTGGAAGAGCAGGAACGAGGGGAACACGCTCTCCACCTGCGCCCACGTCCAGAACCGCGTGAGCAACTGGTGGGCGATCGGGTGAAGCGCGTAGATGGAAAGGCTCGCCGTGCCGAGCATGACAAACGGCTTGAAGCGGAGCACCATCCCGATCGGCCCAAACCGGCGGCCGCCCAGCAGCGCGCCGAAAAAGATGACCAGCGCGACGGCTTCGAGCGTCTCGGTAAAAATCCCGTTCGGGAGATGGTAGACCGTCCGGCGCAGCCAGAGCGAGGCGACCAGCGCGACCAGCGCCAGAACCCCGGCCCACGGGTTGACCAGCAGGGCAAACCAGCGGGGGCGCTCCCGTTCGATCCATGCCAGCGCCAGCCCGAGGGCAAAGGCGTCGAGCGAATTGGCCACCAGCATCCAACGATGGTAATCGGTCGCGCCGCCGTAGAGGACGCTCGCCCGGTGGCCGATGGCGGCGATGATCCCGACCCAGACGATCGCCCAGAACCCGCGGCGCGACACCAGGAGCAGGACCAGCGGCAGGACCAGCAGAAACTGCATCTGCACCGCCAGCGACCAGAGATGCGAGAGCGCGCCGGGCCATTCGCCATGGTGGGCGATGTAGAGGTTGGTGGTAAAGGTGGCGTGCCACGGCCAGCTTCCGCGCAGGCTGGAGTCGAGCCAGAGGGCGAGAAAGATCGTCACATAACAGAGCAGCCCGAGGCGGACGACCCGGCTGTTGTAGTAGTGGACGAGCTTGGAAATCATCTCCCCCGAGGGGACGCGGGGGCCGCTCGCCCAGAGGCCGCGCAACTGCCGCGCCGCAAAGTAGGCGGAAAGGACCAGCATCAGCCGGACCGCCAGAAAGCCGTAATGCATCCCGACCAGCCGCGAGAGGCCGAAGTGATCGCACATGACCCAGATGGAGACCACCGCCCGGATGCCGTCAATCTCGGGACGCCGGATCGACGGCGCCGTCAGGCTGGCAGCGGGAGCGGCGGCAGTGGCAGGTGATGAAGCAGACATCTCGGGTAGGGATCAACGGCGCGACGGATGCAAACGCGTTCTTGTGCGCAAAAGGGAGACGAATGAAAAGCCTTCTTATTCGAAAAAAACAGATCGGCTGCGGGACCGGGGGCTTTTTTTCGCCGGTTTTCTGCTCGCGCTTCTCCCGCGAAGAGGAGTAGCTTCGGCTCTTTCCGCCCGCCCGATGCTACGGCTGCCGGGCGCGCCAAATTCCTCTTTTCTTTTTCCAACATCCCTTTCCTTTTCCATGAAAATCGGCATCAGCAGTTACAGTCTCAACAAAGCCATCAGGGCCGGTGAACTCGACCTCCCCGGCACCCTCTCCTGGGCCGCCGAAAACGGCGCGGAGCATGTCGAAATCACCCCGATGCAGACCGACCTTACCTGCAATCCGGAACTGGTGGAGACGCTGGTCCGGCGGTCGCGCGAACTGGGAGTCGAGCTTTCGGGGTACACCATCGGGGCCAACTTTGTCGCCGAGAGCGAGGAGGCGTTCCTCGCGGAGATCGAGCGGGTCAAGCGGCATGTGGAAGTGGCCGCCGCCCTGGGCGTGAAACGGATGCGCCATGATGTCGCCTCCCGACCGGTGAAGGAAGCGAGCGTCGCGCGGTTCGAAGCCGACCTCCCCCGGTTGATCCATGCCTGCCGCGAAGTGGCCGACCATGCGCGGTCGCACGGGGTGGTGACCAGCGTTGAAAATCACGGTTACCACATGCAGGCGAGCGAACGGGTCGTGCGCCTGGTGGAGGCCGTCGATCGCGAAAACTTCCGGGTCACGATCGACATCGGCAACTTCCTTTGCGTCGACGAAGAGCCGCTGCTTGCGGTTGCCAACGTGTTGCCGCTGGCTTCCATCGTTCATTTCAAGGACTTCTACCGCCGCAGGCCGGAGAGCGATCCCGGAACGGGGTGGTTCCGTTCGAAGGCCGGTTACCACCTGCGGGGCGCGATCGTCGGCCATGGCGACATCGACATCGCCGCCGTCGCGCGGCTGATCAAGGGCTCCGGGTTCGACGGGTTTGTCTCCCTGGAGTTTGAAGGGATGGAGGATTGCCGCACCGGGGCGAAAATCGGGCTGGAAAACCTCCGCCGTTACCTCGCCTAACCGATATGTTCTCCCATCTCCTGATCCTCGCCGCCCTCGCCCTTCCGCTTCCCGACACTTCGTTCAAAGAAGTTTTTTCCGGCGACGAACCAGCGGCTCTGGTGATCGTGGAGAGCGCAACGGGGCAGAAGCAGCATTACCACCCCGCCCTTTGCGCCGAAAAACTCCCGCCGTGCTCCACCTTCAAGATCTGGAATGCCGCCATCGGGTTCGAGACGGGGGTGGTGAAGAAGCCCGACGAGCCGTTCTACCAGTGGGACGGCAAGAAGCGGAAGATCGAGGATTGGAACCGCGACCTGACCTTGAAGGAAGCGTTTGCGGTCTCGTGCGTCCCGGCTTTTCAGGAACTGGCGCGCAAGATCGGTCCCGTGCGGATGAACGGCTGGCTGGAGAAGCTCGACTACGGCGATCGTAACACCGCGTCGGGCAACGACGTTTTCTGGCTCCCCGCCCCGGGCCGCAAGCCGCTTTTGATCTCCCCGGACGAACAGGCCGCGTTGCTCGTCCGGCTGGTCAACGGCGATCTGCCGTTTTCCAGGCACACCCTGGCCGCTCTCAAGGAGACGATGAAGGTCCGGGAGACGAAAAACGGGACGCTCTACGGAAAAACAGGGACCGGCCCGATCGACGAAAAGCGCAATATCGCGTGGTTTGTCGGCTACGTCGAGTCGGGCCGGAAGACGTTTGCCTTTGCGTGCGCGCTCAAAAGCGAAACGTTGATGGGCCCCGACGTCCGCGCACGGGTCATCGACCTGCTGACGCAAAACGGTCTTCTCTAAACGGGCGAAGCCGACGCGGAACCTCTCAAAAACCGCCCGCTCCCCCGACGCCGCGACCCTGTTTTATCATTCATTAAAAATTACTGCTTGCTCCGCCGCGAAATTTACGGCTTATTTCCACTCTCCCATCCCGAGTTTTCGAGCCTCCCCGCGAAACCTCCGGAAACAAGACAGTAACAAGATTCATGTCGGGCTGTGGCTCAGCTTGGTAGAGCGCTTCGTTCGGGACGAAGAGGCCGCGGGTTCGAATCCCGCCAGCCCGACCATCTGACCCTCTGGGAATCAGCAACTTACGCAAGTTGCCTCCAACCTCGAAACCGCAGGAGTTGCGTCGTGAGTTGCGCCCCTGCTCCGCGTGAAGCCGGCGGGGGGTGAGCCGTGGAAGATCGCGACGACGATGCGCAAGCGTCCTAAACGAATGATCATTCCTCCCAACAGGCACCGGTTGGCGGGGCGGGTGTGGGGGGCGTAAGCTCAGAGGGACATCATGAATCCCGAAACGCTTTTTTATTACCGTCCCACCGCCTCCCCGCAACGCTCCTCCGAAGTGGTGGAAACCGACATCTGCATCTACGGCGCCACCCCGGCAGGGATTGCGGCCGCGATCGCAGTCCACCGTGCCGGTGGGCGCGCGGTGATCGCGGAGTTCGGCGATCGCGTCGGCGGGTTGACGGCCTCCGGCCTCGGGGCGACGGATATCGGCAACAAGTTTGCCATCGGCGGGATCGCGCGGGAATTCTATCGCCGCCTCGGAGCGCGCTACGGCGAGCCGGAGGCGTGGATGTTTGAGCCGCACGCGGCAGAGGCGCTTTTCCTCGAGATGCTTGACGAAGCCGGGGTTCCCGTTCATTTCCGGCAGGCGCTCGCCACCGTCCGCAAGGAAGGCAACGAGATCCGCGAGATGGAGATGGAGGACGGCACGCGTTACCGCGCCCGCTATTTTATCGACGCCTCGTATGAAGGCGACCTGATGGCGCAGGCGGGTGTCTCCTACACCGTCGGCCGCGAGGCGAACGCGGTCTACGACGAACTGCTCAACGGCATCCAGTTCGGCCATCCCCACCACAATTTCCGCCGCTTCGTGGACCCGTACCGGATCGCCGGAGACCCGCGCAGCGGCCTCTGCGCAGGCATCGATGCGGACGGCTCCGGCGCGCAGGGCGAGAGAGACCGCCGCGTGCAGGCGTACAACTTCCGGCTCTGCCTGACCAACGTGGAGGAAAACCGCCTCCCCTTCCCGTGCCCTCCCGGTTACGACCCGGAACGCTACGAATTGCTGCGCCGCTACCTGGCGACCGGCGTCTGGGATGTGCTCTACCTGAGCCGCAAGATGCCCCACGGCAAGACCGACACCAATAACTACGGCGGTTTCTCCACCGACCATATCGGGGCGAACCATGAATGGCCCGAGGCAGGCTATGCGCGGCGGGAGGAAATTTTCCAGGACCACGTGACGTACACCGCCGGGCTCCTCTACTTTCTGGCGAACGACCCGGGCATCCCCGCCGCCGTGCGGGAGGAGGTGGGGCAATGGGGGTTGGCGAAGGATGAATTTACCGCCACCGGCGGCTGGCCGCATGCGCTCTACATCCGCGAAGCGCGGCGGATGGTCTCCGACTACGTGATGAGCGAGCACGACGCCGTCGGCACCCGCCGGGTGAGCGATGGCATCGGGCTGGCGGCGTACACGATGGACTCGCACCATTGCCGCCGCGTCGTCCGCGCGGGGCGGGTCTGCAACGAGGGAGACGTGCAGGTCGGCGGTGTCGCGCCGTACCCGATCTCCTACCGCTCCCTCTGCCCAAGCGAGGCGGAATGCGCCAACCTGCTGGTGCCGTGGTGTCTTGCGGCAAGCCACATCGCCTTCGGCTCGATCCGCATGGAGCCGGTGGGGATGGTGCTCGGGCACTCCGCTGCGGTCGCGGCGCTTCATGCCCTGCGCGATCGGGCCCCCGTGCAACGCGTGTCAGTGGCAAAGCTTCAGGAGGCGTTGCGGGCGGCGGGACAGGTGCTGGAAGTCCCTCCCGGCGCGGCGGCGCTGAACATGAACCTGGTTCCGCGTTAAACGGCGGGGACGCCACCCGGCCCCCCCCGCATCAAAGCGCCAGCGCGGGGGAGACGCCGGTCTTGCGTTTGTACCAGGCCGAAAAGGTGGAGACATGGGCGAAGCCGGTCTCCGCAGCCACTTCCTTGGCGAGCTTGAACGGTAGCGTGCGCCGTGCGTAGTCGAGCCGCCGCTCTTCAAGGTACTGGCGCGCGGTGCGCCCGAGGGCGGCGGTGCAAAGCCGCTCCAACTGCACCCGGCTGACCCCCAGTTGGCGGGCAAGCCGCGGGCCGGGGTGGAGTTCGGTGAGCGGGCAGGCATCCAGCAGGCGGAGCAACTCGGTAAAACGGGCGTTCCGGTAGTTGAGCCAGTGGGGGTCGAGCCCGGCTGCGGTGAGCGCCGCGGCGACCGCCCCCGCCCAGGCGTAGAGCGCCTGCCGGAAGGCGAAATCCGCCGCCAGCCCGTCGCGATGCGTCGCCCGGCGCAGAAGCGCGCGCGCGGTGCGGGCCAGCGCGGGATGGTGCGCGGCAGGGAGAACCAGGCTCGGGCCTGCACCAAAAAGCGAGCGCCCGTCGGGCCACTCCGCCCGGAGCGCAAGGGAAAGGAGCCGCGTACCCGGTTCGAACTCCTGAATCCGCGGTACGGGCCGCGGAAAGAGCCATTCCCCCTCGCGGGCGGCGGTGGTTTCTCCGTCGTGCGTCACGCACGCGCCGCCGCGCCGCACCAGCCAGCCGGTCAGGTAGAGCGCGCGGTCGCAAAAGCTGCTGCGGGCGGTGCCGGGGCGTCCTTCATAGGCCCAGAGAAGCTCGACGCGTACGGCTTCCCACGGGGCGGCGGGGTTCATCTCGCGCACGTTACGCCACGTCGGGGGCGTTTTCAATACCGGAGAAGGATGCCCCGCCCCGGGATGGCCAACATTTTAAGGGGCCTGCCCCGATACGGAGGCCGCCCGGACCGTGGCACGGTGGAGGGCATGACGCCCCGCCACGCCTTTCGCTTGTCCGATCTCTGGATCTTCAGCCTTCTCTGGAGTTTGATGCTGGTCACCATCGCCGTCTGGGCGGGCGATCCTCCCCTTCCTTCGAAAGCCACAAAGAAACCGGTGAAACTGATCCGTTACGTCGGAGAAAAAGATCCCCCCGCCTGCGTGGCGGAAGCTTCTCCCTGGTGATCGCGCCGCAGCCGTCGGGCCGAGTCCGAAACGCCGGGGGTGCCTGTCGCTGCGGTGCCAGAGGAAAACTGCCCCTAGTGTCGTGTTAGGTTAGTTCCTTGAAAAAGTTCGAGGTGATTTTTCGTATTCTCCAAGGCGCGAGTAAGGGCGGTATCCTAAGATACCGACCGAAACGAGCAACGCCGGAGAATCGGAAAAGCGCCCGAAATTTGAAAAGGAAATAAGCTAACATGACACTAGCGCCCCTCGGCAATATTCAGCGTCAGCCTGAGCGGGTCGGGCGTTCTTCCTTGCAGCCGCTCTTCGAGCATGTTGCAGAGCGCGTTGGCCCGCAGGAACGAACGGGCGCAACCGAGGGACTTCCGACAGTCAAGCCGCCGCCTTCTCCCGGATTCCTCCTGAAAAAGAGAAAAATCCAAAATTCCCCGAAAAAAAGATTGCCTTAAAGTGCGTATACTTTATTTATGATACCCATCTATGGACGCTAACGCACGCATCAATCGAAAGCCGCTCTATCGGCAGGTGGCCGATCTCATCCGCGAACGGTACGCGGAAGGGAAGGAACCGGGCACCCGGCTGCCGAGCGAGCGTGATCTGATCGACCTGCTCAACGTCTCCTCCATCACCATTCGCGGAGCGCTGCGCGAACTGGAAAATGAACGCTGGATCGCCCGCCAGCGCGGAAGCGGCACCTACGTCCTCCCGCGCATCCAAAGCAGCAAACATGTGGCCCTGTTGCTGGAGGCCGACATCTCCAGCCCGCAACTCTCCCCGTTTTACCCGAAGATGCTTCAGGAATGCCGGCTCGCCCTCCTGAAAGCCGGTTACCCCAGCCGCCCCTATCTCGGCCACCTGCGGCTTGGCGTGGAAATCGGCGAACTCACCTGCCGGGAGTTTTTCGATGAACTCCATGAAGACCGCATCGTTGGCGTGATCGCCATCCTCGCCCGGCCTCACCCGAGCTGGGTCAGCCCGCTTCAGAAACGTTCGATCCCGATCGTCGGCAACCGGAAGGCATCAGGAATTCTCGTCGGCACCGATCCGGAGAAACTGACCGAATCCGTCCTGAAAAACTTCCACGATCGCGGCTACCGCCGACTGGCGTTGATCGGGTACGACGACGGCTACAAACCGGTCCCCTCGTGCATCACCCGCTTTCCCGAAAAGGCGGCGGCTTACGGGCTCACGGTCGATCCCCGGCATGTCAACACCACCGTCTCCGGCCTGAAACCGGGCGAAGGCCGCGCGGCGCTCCGCAAAATCTGGGAAAGCGGCGCGCCCCGTCCCGACTGCCTCTTCATTTCGTCCGACCCGGTTGCCAATGAATGCATCGACGAACTTGCCAATCTTCAGGCCGGCGACGATTTCGCGGTGACGGTCTATAGCTCCGACGCCATCACCATCCGCAGCCGCCCCAACCTCGTCGTCTGCCAGCATGCCGTCGCCTCCGGAGCCGCCAAACTCACCCAGGCCATGATCCAGTCGATCCGCGGCGAAGCCGTTCCTTCCTTTATTGAAACGCCGTTCTTCATGAAGGGCCCTGTTGTTTCAACGCCAAAGGCTCCCGCTGCCCCGGGAGACCGGTCACTCATCTCATGAAAACACCACCCGCTCCTCCCAAACCGACCCGCCGCTTTACGCCCCCCTCTGCCGCCGCGCTTCTTCTTGCCCTCTGGACATGCTGTGCGGCGGAGCCGGCCCGGGCCCAGACTTCCTATACCTATACCCCCAGCGGCGAAAACCCTCATGACTGGAGCGATTCCGCCAAATGGGGCCTTGAAACCGGCTATCCCAGTGAAAAAGGGATCACGATCAATCTGTCGAAAGTCTCCGTAGCCGCCACGCTCAACTTCGATGTCACCCCCACCGTCGGCGTCTTCAACATCGGCCCGGCAGGGGTGGGAAGCGGATCGGCGGCGTGGAGCATCGGGACCGCCAGCCAATCCTTCATCCTCGACAACGACGGCGACCCGGCGGTGATCCACAACCAGTCCGGCGCGACCGCCAGCATCACGGCGGCCATCCTCTCCGAGGGCGGCCTCCGATTTACGGGTAGCAATACGATGTTCGTCCGCAACGGCAACAGCCTGCTCGAGGGCGGAGTCACCATCAGCGGAGGCGGCCATATCTACTTCTACTCGCCCGGGATGCTCTCCACCAGCGTGATCACCCTCGAATCGGGAGGGACCGCGCGGTTCGGGAACGCCACAGCGACCAAACAGGTGATCAATAATGACTTCGTGGTGACAGGCGTCGACCTTGTCAGGGGCATCTACAGCAACAGCACCACCGGGATCGAACTTCACGGCGACATCAGCGGCACCGCCGGCGTCATCTTCGGCACGGACAGCAGCGTCCGCAATGACACCACCGAGGTCTTTGGTGAAAACACCTACGAGGGAAAGACAGAGATCCGCACCAACGTCGTCTTTCACTCCATCGAAAATTTCGGCCAGGGCGCGATCGAGTTCGCCAGTGCCGACCGGAAATTGACCTACGCGGAAAATAATACGGCCGACATCACCACCAACTATCTGGGAGCGGTCCGAAGCGTCGCCCTCAACCGGCAGACCACCATCGACACCGGCGCCAATGCGGTCACTTACGCGAACGCCATTTCCGGTTCGCGCGGTTTGACCAAAGAGGGTTCCGGCAGCCTGACGCTGCTGGGGGATAACACCTTTCTCAACACCGTGCTTTCAGAGGGAACCGTGGTCGCCGGGCACCAGAATGCTTTTGGCGGAAAAACAGGCGTACTAGCCATCAAGACCGACGCCCGGCTGGAGCTTCAGGCCGCAACCGCGCTCGATGTCGGCGAGCTTTCCCTGGAAAGCACCGCCCAATTCACCTTTAATCTGACGCAGAACCCCGACGACACCTCCCTGACCGTCTGGGGCAACCAGACTGGCGATTCCGAGTTGCAGATCACCATCGCCCCCGGCCCGGGCGGGCTTGCCGCCGGAGACTACCTGTTGCTTTCGTTTCTTGGTGATACGGGAGCGGTCAGCTTCACCCTCGCCCCCGAATCGGCGGCCCTCGGTTCGCTCGGCTGGGACCAGGAGACCCAACGGCTGACCTTTCACGCCATCCCGGAACCGAACACCGCCTTCCTCTTCGTACTGGCCGTCGGGGTCGCCGGGCTGGCCTGGAAAAAGAACTGATGATGAGCGCGTTCCCTTCAACGAAAAGCGGCTGCCGCGGGTTTTCGCTTACGGAACTGCTGGTCGTCATCGTTGCCGGAAGCATTCTGATCGCCCTCCTGATTCCCGCCGGGCTCAACGCCCTCGAGTCTTCGCGGATGGTCTCCTGCACCCAGAAGCTCAAACAACTCGGGGCCGATGTCCTCCGTATGGCGGGTGAAAACAATGGCGAACTCCCCTGGTATGAAGGCAGGAAAGGCACCAAGGGGATGTGGTGGTACCGCCTCTATGAGCCTGTCCAGTTCGCCGGTTTCAACGAGAGAATGACCTGCCCCTCCTCCAAAACTCCCTATATCTTTCGCTATAACGCCAAGGTGAAAGAACTGACCGGCACCTACCGCTATAACAAATACCTGGGCTACCAGCACCATTCCACCGGTGAATGGATCTATCCCCTCCAGAGGCTGCCCTCAATCGGGCAACCCTCCCGCGTCCCCATGCTGGCGGACTTCAAGGGGACGCTCGCCGCAGGTGCCGATGACTCCACCGGATTTGAAACCTGGCCGCAGGTGATCGCCTCGCACCGGAACGGCACCGTCGGCCATGTGCTCTGTGTCGACGGCCACGCCGAAGCGATCACCTCCAAGCCTGACCACCTCTCCCTCAATCCCCGAAATCTTAAATAACCCCCTCCCTTCATTCATGAAACGCTCCCTGCTCCTCCTGCTGGCCACGGGCCTTTGCGCCACCTCCCTCGCGGCCAAAGTGCCGCCCTCCAAGTCTGCGGCTGCTGATCCGGTCGTCCTCCGCGACGCCAAGTCCGACGCCTTTCTCAAGGGCCGGTTTCGCATCGGTTTCTATCTCTACCTCTGGGGATGGGAACAAGGCAAAAACCGTGAAATCCGCGACGTGGACCGGGCGATTCACCAGATGGCCGATATGGGTTTTAACTATGTCTATATCGCCGGTGCCGCCGACAACGAACTCTGGCAGGACGTCCTGAAAATCTGTCTGGAGCGCCGGATCGCCATCGTCGCCCAGCTTGGCGGCGGAGCCTACCTGACGATGAGTTCCAATATTGAGAAACAGGCAGCCATCGCCTCCGATTTTATCACCAAATACAAGGACCACCCCGCCGTCATCTCTTTCCTGATCAAAGAGGAACCCAACCTCGCCTTCCTTCCGAGAATCCAGGAATACTACACCAAAGTGCTGGAAAAAATTCCGGACGCGCCCCTTTATCTCCTCCACAACCAGCTTGCCTCCGCCCGCGCCGAGCAACCGCCCTACCCCAAATACACCGGCACCGATCGCTACCCCTTCTGGTGGGAATTCGGCCTCAACAACAATCGGGCCTCACCGGCTTCCGCCTTCAAGTGGTATCATACCCAAATCGACGCCTACTACCAACTGGCGGCAGAGCGCGGGCAGAACTTCGAAGTGGTCCTGACCGACTGGGTCCAGCAGTTGGAACGGGATAAAGATCAGCTCATCAATTCCATCTATCCGAAAACCGCTGATGAAAAGGCCCGGCAGGCCGTGGTGGATCGCCTGCTCCGCCTGGCCGACGCCGGAAACCATGGCGTTGAACGGGGCAAGGATGGAAACATCCATATCTGGAAATATTATCGCCCGCCCGCCAACGCCATGGCGGCCCAGGCGTGGCTCGCCGTCATGGAAGGAGCCGATGCCCTCTCCGTTTACACCTGGTCGCAAGCCCGGCAGAGGGAGACCTCCCGCACCTCCGGGACGCTCGGCTGGAACGGGGAGGCCCTCCCCTCCACGCTCGAATATGCCCAGTTTGCAAGGGAGATCGCTCCATTCGGACGCCTCCTGCGCGGCATTTCCAAAGAGACGACGCCGATCCTGAACGAACCCGAAGGTCACGAAGAGGTCATCACCGAAGCCCCCAGAAACCCGCCGATCGCCGTCAACGACGACAACACCGTCTGGCGCTCCTTTACCATTCCCGGTTTCAAGGGAAAGATCATCATTCTCGTCAACACCAAGATAGGGGAATGGTCGGAAGGCAGGTCGCCCTACCGCCTGACGGAGAACGATCTCTTCCGCATCGACCATGAAGGCAACCTCGTCGACTACGTTCCCCATTACCTCCCGCGCAGCGTCAACACGCGCATTCTGACCCGGGAGACCGAAGTGATCAATCTCTCCACGGGCCGGGAACTGACGCAGGGAGAGGCTCACGACGTGGCCGTCAACATCCCGCCCGGCAGGGGGGTGATCCTCTTCCTCGCCCCCAAGGGTAGCGATGAAAAGCAACGCCTGCTGGAAACCTTCAACCTCTCCGGCGATCCGCTGGCCGTCCGCTAACCTTTTTCGTTCTCATGTCGATCGCTTCACCCTTCAAGGTCGCCGTCATCGGTGCCGGCAGAATGGGAACCAACGTTCTCAGGCACCTCAAGCAATGCGCCGACCCGGTCGCGCTCATCGCCTGCGATCCCTCCCCGGAAGCCCTGGAGGCCGCCTGCCGGGCGACGGGGGCCACCCCGATGGCGCTTGGCGATCTGCTGGCCGATCCACAGGTCCGGCTCGTTTTCATCACCTCCTCCAACCATACGCACAAGGAACTGGCCATTGCCGCGCTCCGGGCGGGAAAGGCGGTCCTGTGCGAAAAGCCGATCGCTACCACGCTCGAAGATTCCCGCGAAGTCGTCCGCGTCGCCGAAAGCCTCAACGCCTTTCTCCAGATCGGCTTCGAACTGCGCTACTCCACGCTCTACACCACCGTCAAGGAATGGATCGACCACGGGTTGCTGGGCGATTTGCGCAGCATCCAATGCTCGTACCTCTGTTCGGAGTTCTGGGGCCCCTCCTCCTGGCGCGTCCGGGCGGCGACGGGCGGCAGCATGTTCGGCGAAAAGCTCTCCCATTATGTCGATCTTCCCCGGTGGTGGATCGGCCGGCCCGCCAGCAGCATCTATGCGGCCTGCGCTCCCAACGTGATCCCGTACTTCGAAGTCAGGGATAACTACCATGCCACCACCCGCTTTCAGGGAGGAGCCGTCAGCCATCTTACCTTCATGATGGCCTATGCCAGCAATTCCAAGGGCGATCCGCTGGTTGATACCCTCCATCAGCAGAAAGATGACGGGCACGAACTCCGCTTTCAGGTGATGGGCAGCCGGGGGGGAGCCGAAACCAATGTCTTCCATCGCCATCTCCGCCGCTGGGAATACCGGACTGGCGACCGCGGTTTCCGGAGCGAACTGGTCGAAGAACGCCAATGGGAACCGGCGCAGGACCACGCCTATTTTCACAACACCCTCGCGCAAACGCTCGATGTGGTGGAGCGCGTGCAAAAAGGGCTTCCGCCGCGTTTTCCCGCAAGCGATGCCTTGACCACCATGGAACATTGCCACGCGGCCGACCTCGCCGCAGATGAAGGCCGCGTGATCCACCTGCAACCGCCGTCGCACCCCCTCGCGCCTCCCCTTCGCCCGCAGTTTCCCGGCCAACCCAAAAACGGGATTCCGACCTTCCCCGGGATCAACTAGTGTCGTGTTAGGTTAGTTCCTTGAAAAAGTTCGAGGTGATTTTTCGTATTCTCCAAGGCGCGAGTAAGGGCGGTATCCTAAGATACCGACCGCAGCGAGCAACGCCGGAGAATCGGAAA